>Ga0315280_10000233_pt1 | contig 108215 bp, 111 predicted proteins | sample YL17G06_40_MG_FD_203697 | JGI IMG/M metagenome (GOLD analysis project Ga0315280, IMG submission 203697) | Sediment microbial communities from Yellowstone Lake, YNP, Wyoming, USA - YL17G06_40 | ecosystem: Environmental > Aquatic > Freshwater > Lake > Sediment | place: USA: Wyoming | collected... | reverse complement strand
TGGGCGGCTGAATCCAACTCCTCCATACATATCAAGTTGGGCTTGAGATCTCATAAGATTGATGATGGGTGAATTCATCCCCCATGCAGAGCATGGGGGCTTTCTTCACCCATACCCGAAAGTAAAAGGGCTGAAGCTAGCGTTTTGAGATTAGTTGAGTTCATTAAAATCGTCTGCTCATCGCCTTGGTCAAGATAAGGCTAGTACTCATTCAAAATTTGTACAGGCTAGTCGGTGAGTAGGGGATATACGCGTTGGCCGTTCAGCCTTATATAATAGTCGAGTGTTGCATCCACCGCCTTTTGGATCTGCACCACCTCTTGAGTCGTCAAGTGTCTAAATCTTCCTTGCAGTTTGAGGTACTCTTCTACCGGTTTCCTCTTGGTCTTGTCTAGTGCCATGTGGCTTGGGGAGCTTATTGAGAATACCCCGTTCTCTATCTCGAATAGGACCCACATTCCTGTTTGAACAGCGAGCCTTCCCAACTCGACAGATAGGTCTGCGTCAGACCTCCAACCTGGAGGGCAAGGCGTAAGAACGTGAAAGTATCTAGTGCCTTTGATCTTCTTCGCTTTCTCAAGCTTCTCTATGAAATCTATTGGATAAGATGGAGTCGCCGTCGCAATATATGGGATCCTGTGAGCTGCCATAATAAAAGCCGTATCTTTCTTGTTCTCTCTCTTCCCGGTCGGTGTTGTCGTTGTCCATGCACCGATCGGCGTGGCGCCGCTTCTTTGCATCCCAGTGTTTCCGTAAGCTTCGTTATCGTAGCAGATGTAGATGAAGTCTGTTCGCCTTTCAGCCGCTCCACTCAATGCTTGAATTCCTATATCAACCGTACCTCCATCCCCAGCCCATCCTACCACAGTCACATCTCTAATCCCCCGCATCCTGAGCCCCGCAACTACGCCTGATGCTGTTGCACCTGTTGCCGCAAACGCGATATTCAAGACAGGAATGTTGAGCGAGGATGATGGGAATTGGCCTTGAATTATGCTGGTGCAACAGGCTGGTACAATGAAGATCGTTCTGCTACCCATAACCTTCAAGGTTAGACGTATCGCTAGACTTGCCGCGCACCCAGTGCACGACGCGTTCCCCGGAAGTACAAGCTCCTCTTTTGGCAGTTCCTTCAGCGTAACCATCTTTTGTTATCTCCTCATATTCACCCATTCTATCCCTTCGAAGCCCACTCCAGCCTCGAAGATTCGAAATGTCTTCTTCGCGATCTCCTCAATGTCGCTTTGTGTTACGTCCCTTCCTCCAAGTCCAGCTATGAAATTCTTTGTCAACGGTTTCTTAGGCAGATCTAATAGCGTGCTCCTTATTTCTGTGAAGAGTATCCCCTCCATTCCGAAGCTTATGTCACGATCAATGATAGCGAGAGCTTTAGCTCTCATCCCCATTTCTCTCACAGCCTCTCGTGGAAACGGCCTGAAAACTCTTATTCTCGCTGAACCTACCCTGTATCCCTCATCTCTAAGCTTTTTCACAACCAGCTTGGCTTCGCTACCGATAGTCCCCATAGAAACCAAGATTACCTCAGCGTTATCGCACATGTATTCTTCAATTAGGCCGCCATAGTCTGGGAGACCAAACTTCTCTGAATATTCGCTAGCGACCTCGGGAATAAGCTGCTTACCGTTCTGTAAGGCTTCATGTATGAAGTATCTCAACTCCATGTAGTATTCGGGCGAAACTATGTTCCCATGTGAAACTGGCTTCTCAACATCGAGTATCCAGCCGGGCTTAAATGGTGGCAGAAAATCATCTATCTCCTTCTGGTCCGGGATCTTTATTGGCATACTTGTATGCGATAGAATGAAGCCTTCTAGGCAGATCATGGCTGGCATTAATACTCTTTGATCCTCACATACTCGATACGCTTGAATTATACTGTCAAATACCTCTTGATTTGATGCACAGTATATCTGGATCCAGCCTGTATCCCTCTGTGGCAAGGAATCTCCATGATCCGCCCATATGTTCCAAGGTGGACCCATAGCCCGATTGACTACAGCCATCACTATTGGCAGTCTAGCAGCGCTGGCCCAGTGTAACATCTCATGCATGTAAGCTAGACCATGCGCAGATGTCGCTGTGAATGTTCGAGCTCCGACCGTTGAAGCGCCTATGCACGCAGACATTGCACTATGTTCAGATTCCACACAGATGTACTCAGCATTCATCTTCCCTGAGTCTACGAGTTCAGCTATCTTCTCAACTATCTGGGTTTGAGGTGTAATTGGGTAGGCTGCTACCACTTGAGCCCTAGCTGCAAGGGCAGCTAATCCTGCAACGTGGTTCCCAGTCTCAACTATAGTCTTAAGCATTCTGTCATTCCTCACGGATCATCGAGATCGCTTTAACCTTGCATTCTCTTGCACAGATTCCACAGCCCTTGCAAAAGTCGTAGTCGATCCTCGGAGTGTCGTTCGCCATGCGTTCGACAACAACCTCAGGACAGAAAACCCAGCATAAAAGACATTTTGTACACTTCTTCAAGTCGATCACAGGTCTGAACGTCCTCCAAGTATCTGTCCTTCCTGCAGATCCCCTCGTAGGAATCGATATGCAAGTAAATGGCATATCGAACTGCTTCTTTGACTGCTTAGCATGTTCCAACAAAACTGCGCCTCTTAAGGGCGCTTGATAACTACCTTGAAGGAAATAAATACGTTGCTGGAAGCGAACGCTATCATCTTCAGGTCGAGAATTCTACTCAGCTAGAATGGTCTTCTGGAATGCGAGCTCAGCTGCATACGCGTTCTTCTCACCAATCTTTCCCGGCCACGCGTCTTTGATGACGGAGGTGACGGATCCAAGCTTCACTTCATCAGTAGCTCTTGCGAAAGCACCCAGAATAGCAGTATTAACTACAGGAAGCCCTGCTACGAGAAGGCTCAGTTCAAGCGCGATACTCGTTGCATCCACCGTCGCCAACCTACAGTTTTTCCCGAGTTGGATTTCTTCTGGATTTTTGCGAGTATTTATCAAAACTAGTCCTCCTTCTTTCAGTCCTTCTGTCACATCGATTATTCCAAGTAGACCTGAATCCAAGACAACCACATAATCCGGATAGTAAATTTGGCTTCGAATCAAGATCTCCTTGTCGTCGATCCTCGCAAAAGCCTTCACTGGTGCTCCTCGCCTCTCTGCACCGAACATCGCGAAGGCTTGAACGCATTTCCCTTCATTGAAAACTGCCTTCGCCAATAGCTCGGCGGCCGTGACCGAACCTTGGCCTCCCCGTCCGTGAAATCTAATCTCTTTCAGAGCCGCAAATCTCCTGAGGATAGAGAGCATCACTGATATACTTCCCCGAATTTAAAAGAACGACGGTAAGAAGTGAACAGTGGAACAGTTATGTCTTCTAAGAAGCCCCAAATTCTAGAGGTAAAGTGCCCTGTCTGCGGCGCCCAAAGTCTAACGGAACAGGAGACGAAATATGATGTGGACTACTTTGGGCCTGTTCTACTCACCACTATCGTTTGCGTCAACTGCGGTTTCAAACACAGTGATGCTATTTGCCTCAATGTGCAAGAACCGTCCTCGATAAGCGCGTCGATAGAAGACCGAGAAGATTTGAAAATGTCCGTCGTGCGTTCCGGCAATGCCACCATTCAAATCCCTGAATTAGGTGTGCTCATCACCCCTGGGCCCATGGCTGAAGGATTCATTTCTAACGTCGAAGGAGTTTTGGAGAGAGTTGAACAGGCTACGCGCATGCTAGTTCGCGACTCGAAGAAGAGAGATCGAGCTGAAAGATTTCTGCAAAAGATAAAAGAAGCACGAGAGGGACTCATCAAATTCACCTTAGTTATCAAGGATCTTCTAGGAAATAGTGCCATAATAGCGAAGGACGAGAGAAAGATCAAGAGGAGAAAGCTAACGAAGAGAGAAATAGAAAAGTTTAGAGCCCGTCAACAAACCTCGTTGCTTAATCACTGATGGATGTATCGCAACCATGGTAATTCCAAAAGACTTTTCTCATGCGCTTCCCTACCAATCATGAAGATGCCGTATGTCTGAATCTCGCGACACGAGTTCTAAGATGGTCGATATCTTCCATTTGGCTGAACAGTACCTTGATAGGAAGGTCATAGTAACGATCGATAAAGATCACGGTTTTGAAGGGACCTTGTCGGCCGTCTCAAGGTCACCTCCTGGAATCTGGCTTTCTGCAGCAGATGCCGTGATCTTTCGGAGCACTTTAGTGAACCCTCTTCCTCAAATAGTCTCTCGTCATAAAAAGAGCGAGATTTTTATCAATCTGAATTTTGTGCAGCGAATGGAGATTCTTCCGGCTGAATGAAGTCATCCTTGACTTGTTTCTGACTATGAACGTTGATGAACGAGTACTCAGATTCAAGAACCTTTATCAAAAACCTTTAGAAGGGCTGCTATGCCTCTTCGTAGAAAATAGTGATAGATCTGCATAGGCTGGATTTGGAAGCTGAACTATTCAATAACGAATCGTGAAGCTAAGGATGAGCAAATCGGATGGCTCGGTGGCGTAACGGTTAGAACGGAAGAGGCAAAACTTGTATTCGACCCTGTTCCGGGTGGTCTAGTGGAACCCGATGCTCACGTCTTCATATCTCACGCGCATGCAGATCATACCTTCGGGTTCTCAACCGGCGCCGCAAAGTATTCAACTATAGAGACTAGGAAGATCTTTGAGGATATACGTAAGAAGACTGTTCGTAACTTTAAAGAAGTCAAGATTAGGCACAGAGTCAAGATAGGTGATGTTGCAGTATCTGCTTTGAATGCTGGACATATTCTTGGGTCTACTCAATTCAAAGTTGAACTACCAGAGAAAACCGTTCTCTATACAGGCGACATCAACTGTGTTGACACGCTGACGACCTTTTCAGCCGACGAAATACGGTGCGACCTTTTGGTAATCGAATCGACCTACGGAAATCCGTCCTATATCTTCCCTCGTAGAGATAGCACATACGCAAAGATTGTTGAATGGGCAGCTCAGCAGGCGAGGGATGGGGGAATTCCAACTTTTCACGTCTATGCAGCTGGAAAAGCACAAGAGATCGTGAAGTTATTTAATGTCTATACGAAGCTACACGTGGTCACGCATCCTGTTATCGCCAAGGTGAATGAGACTTACTCGAATGAAGGGATACGGTTGCAGTACACTAGTGCGTTCAATGATGAGGCTTCCAAGATCTTGAAGGACGGTGCCTGCGTCTGTGTGACGACACCTTCCACACAGTCGTTTTCAGCAGAGAAATCTGTGAGAGCTGTAGCAACTGGTTGGGCTGTTAGAATGCCTCCAGAATGCTTCTCAGCCTTCCCGTTGAGTAGTCACGCTGACTTCAAGCAGCTTACGCAATTTGTCAAAGCAACGAGAGCGAAGACCGTTTACACCTTTACCGGATATACAAACATGTTCGCGAGGTACTTGCAGAGGAAACTTGGAGTCGACGCCCGTCCAATTCCAGCATTCGTGCAGAGAAGACTATTTGAATTCTAGTTTTTCTCTCTAGACGATTTCCGCCTCTCGGTGAAAATGGTTTCGATCCTTAAATCATAGCCGGCTTTACGGCTCCTTAAGGAAACCACCACAAGTGGTGAAAAGGTGGTCAACCAAATAAAAACGTCGAAACGCTATAAGAGATTTATGAATCCTCACGGCTACATTTTATCTTTATCCATTACGCTCTTTTCATTCAAATATGCATAGATAGCTAAGGGTTTGCCAAATACCAAAAATGACTCCATATGGCCTCTGCACAGTATGCTTTCACGAAGGTGCAGATCGTGAATGTCATGAAGAGCTACGCCAATGCAATATCATCCCTCGCCTTAGTATCGACATCTTGTATGATGGCCCTTGCACGATTATCAAGAAGATTATGTTCCAGCTAGAATCTTCGTCATATTGGGATTGGCGTGGCTGAAGCTGAACGAAATGAAATTAAACATGTTCTTAGAGCTCTTCGCCCATGATTCTGGACGAAACACATAAGTGCCTTCCATGCCTTACCTTAGGTTTAAAATGCTGTTCGAACTGATTCTCAAGGATGATGCAGGATGAAGGTTGGAAAAGGAATACTAATACTCTTCCTAATTGTCGCAACAACTTTTATCGTATTTTCAAGCTCTGTTGAAGGCGCAGTTCCCCCGCAACTCAAGGCATCTAAAACCATAACGCCAAGCTTAGCTAAGGCTTCTAACGATCTTACAATAACGATCCGTCTCGAAGGTATTGGTGAGCCCTCATTAGCCCTCACGCCCGCAGATATTGTGCTCCTAATCGACAGATCGGGCAGCATGCAAGGCCAGAAGCTTGCTGATGCTAAAACTGCGGCGAAAACCTTCGTTGATTTGGAAGGGTCGAATAATAGAGATGAACTCATCTCTTTCGCAGGTTCTGCTATAATCGAGGTGCAATTCACAAGTATGACTGCAGATGGCAAAACTACGGTCAAGAACGCTATTGATAAGTTGACTTCAGTTGATAAGACCAACATCTATGAAGCGATACAGAAAGCAAACAATGAACTTGAAACCAAAGGCAGAGATAATGTTCTGCTGGTTGAAATCTTACTCACAGATGGGAGACCTACCGCAGGAAATACGAAGACGAATGACATAATAGATTTGGCCGTCAGCGCTAATGCGACAGGAATTCGAATCTACACAATCGGATTGGGCAAAGATGTCGACGCAAACTTATTGAGCGGTATCGCGAACACGACAGGCGGCAAATATTATTTCGCGCCTACGAGCTCCGACCTCCAACACATCTACACAGAAATTTCTCAAGAGCTTTCGAAGGTGGTTGGAACCAACATTAAAGTTCGTGAAGAACTGCCGACGACGCTCGTTTCATATAATAATGATGCTACCATTGCGCCTTCAAGCGTTCAAGATGGAAAGTTGACTTGGAATGTAGGAACATTGAACGTCGGCGATATATGGCAAGTCAGGTTTACCGTCCACGCGATTAAGGATGTGCTTGTCGACGCAACTGTTGTTCAAGCGAAGGTTGAATACCTCTCAGCAGGGTCATCTCAAACTATGGATGTTCCAACAGGCATAATCGTCCGCGATGTTTCTGCTGTTGAACAAGTTGCTTCAAAGACATCGGCGATTGTTGGTGAAATAGTTCAGGTAAATGTTACTGTGAAGAACCTCGGCACTAAATCCGAAACTTTCAGTGTTGGAGTTTACTATAACGATCTATCCATCGCCACACGCTCAGTTACATTGAGCGCTGGAGCCTCTTCAGTCCTCACTTTCAACTGGAATACTACGAACGTGACACCTGGAACCTACAATATATCAGCAAAAGTTGACACCGCCAACGCGCTTACAGAGACGAATGAAACTAATAACGTCTGTCTGAAGCCGCTCTATGTAACAATTACAACAGGCGGCTCCGGATTTCCTTTCCTGCTTCTCGCACTTCTCGCTGTTTTCGTTGCTATCGCTGTTCTCCTCCCTGTAATGGGAATCGCTGAAAGGAGAGCCCCGCCGCCAACAGGACCCGCAGTTGCTCGACCAGTGAAGTGGGTTCCTCGTCCTAGACCTAGTCGAGGAATTGGATTTTGGAGAAGAAGAGTCGTCTGTCCAATCTGCCTCATGCCTGTTCATTACGATCCAGCCTCCAAACGATGGTACTGTCCATACTGCCAGAGGTACTGTTAGACCGGTTCAGCTATCTCCCCCAACTCTATTTTTGCGTAAATCATCTCCAGAAAGAGAAGAGAGTTTTGTCTTGTAGCAAGCGTTTTAGCTTGAACACCAATCTTAGTTTTAGATGCACCTCGAGGTAGCTATATGTGTCCTTTGGGATTCGTTTCGAATGAAAAGTACTTGCGGTTGCAGAATGAGAAAGAGAAGGTTGAGAAATCTCTAGAAGAGGTCAAACGGAACTTTGATGAAGCGAATAAGAAGATTCAGCGTCTCACTGCTGAGAACAACGCTTTGGTCGAGAGGAATAAGTTACTTGAGGATCGGATGGTAGTGGTCGAGAGAGAAAGGGATGACTTGAGGATTAAAGTTGATACTCTAACTGAGGAAAGACAGCTTTTCCAGAAATTGATAGGCCAGCTTGAGGCAAGAGCTAAGAAACGAAATAAAGAGGAGTCTGCAGACCATCCAAGTTTCTTCTCGAACCCAAAGGTTTAGATTAAATGTTTCAAGTCTTCGATAAGATCGTTTGCTTGATAGATCAGTTCTCTTGCAAAATCGGCTGATATATGTTTGCCTGACTGTGCTTGAACATGATTTATGAATGCATTCAGTATGTTTATAGCTGTCTTGTTCTGTCCCTCGTCAATTTTCTGTTGGCACGCCTCAAGTTTCGCTACTAGGCTCCGCGCTATCCCTTTATTGTCGATCGACCCATTCTGGACCCCTTCTTGGATTGCGCTGATTAGTTTATCGACTGGGGTTGTTGATGTAGTCGGCTTCCCCTTATTTCCATTACCGTCTCCTCGGCCTTCAGTCGGTTTGAAAACGCTAAAAGTTACAGTCTTGGTGGCATTGTTGCCGGCAAAATCTACAGCTGTCACAGATAAAGTGTGCTCGCCAGGCGGTAGATCTAGATGGACTGAACCGTTCTCAACCGATATGTCATCCAGAGTTGCATTAACGTTCGCCAAACCTGATGTTGTATCCAATGCTCCGAAGGTTACCGCGATAGACTTGTTAAAGGCGTAGCTTTTCGCTTTTGGAGAAGCTATTGCTACCATTGGCGGCGTCTTATCGACCTTTACAGTTATGTTCTTGGTCCATTCGATATTTCCAGCTTCGTCTGTTGAGTAGAATTCTACTGAGGTTCGACCATCAGTCGTAATGTTTATCGGTTGACCGTATTTCGCCCAAGTGCCATCGTCGAGGCGATACCAAGTCTCGTTCAGTAGAGCCGTTGAATTCACTTGGAATTCGATTTGGACATCTGAGATGTACCAACCGTTGTCTCCCATAGTTCCCGAGAGAGAAACGGTAGTATTTGGCGGCGTTGTTATCAGAGTTATTGTATCGAAGTAGGCTGGTGAAACGTAGGTTCCATTACTGAATTTCGCGTAGACTGTCTTTAGGCCCTCTCCATCAGATAGATTCCAAGCCTTTGCCTCTGCATATGCTTCCCACTCTGTCAAGGTTACGTTGTCGTTTGAGAATGACATATCGGTGACGTTTGATATTATGGTCTTTGCTGAGAGTGTTAGGTCCACTGTAGGCGAATTTGTGTAGACTGCATCGCTGTTTATCTTGATCGGTTTCTCTATAGCGATGTTCTCAGTTTTTGTTTGCTCTACATTTCCAGCATAGTCAGTTGAGTTATACTGGATTGTGAAGTTTCCATCTAAGTTGACTAGGAATGGTTCACTGTAGCGTATCCATGAGCTTTTGTTTATGTTGTAGGCTGTCTCTGCGACCCCGGAACCGTTCACGTTGTCTTCTGCCGCCAATGTTACAAGTATGTCTGAACCATATTTGCCGTCAGGCCTAGCGACACCTTCTATGGCTAAGCTTGTAGTTGGACTGATATGATCTACTGTGAGCTGAATCGATGCTGATTGATTAATTGAACCTGATACTGCACATACAGTTACTTTGTAGGACCCGTTGGCGGTGTACGGCGATACCGTGAACGTCACGGTCACATTTGCTGGCGGGGTTACATGTTCAGGCTGGAATGAAACCGTTGTTCCATTCGGTAGCCCTTTAACGTTCGCTGGTTCGAAGCAAACTGTTTGGTTGAAGCCTCCAATAGGTGTCACCATGAGGGTCACTGCTACTTCCCCTGCTTGGCTTACTGTTACTGAGGTTGGCGATGCTTTGATGTCGAAGCTGTTCCCTTGGCTTGAAGCTAGGTTTGGTAGAGGCGAAACGAATGCTAAGAACAAAATCATTAACGTGAACGCTCGTGTTCCAAGAATGCTTCTTCCATGTATCTCCATCGGCTTCCCCAGTTCTGTACATTCGGCAGGCTCTGTATATATAAGTGTTGCCGTGTGCTACACAACCACGAGATTGCTCGATGCGTTGAGACATCAAGTGACTCTCGCGAGGATTGATGGCATCACGTAGTAGATCTGATTGTCAGCGTCTTTGTTCCCGTAAGAAACATTAATAATGAATGAGCACTGACATCTCAACCGTGACTTACTATTTTAGGCATTTTCAAGACATTTTCAGGGAAGCAGGCGTTAAAGTCACAAATGAGATTGAGAAGCAGATTGACCAAGCGATGCACAAGATTGTAAACGCGACGTATAAGAACTGCCCTCTAACTTGGAGACGGGTGAAAGAGAGAATACAGAAGGATGAGATGGAGAAGAAGGCTTTCATAGACGAACTGAAGATGCTGAAGTTGGGCTAGACTGCTTCCCCGTCTTTTGGTTTAAACGCTCCCTCGCTTAAACACCCTCAGGCTCCTTGGGAATCATCAACGCCAACGGCTGAAAGTTCAGTTTGACTTCTTATATCCAAGCCTCCTCCTGAGATCAAGCTGTTTCTTAATCAACTCAACCCTGCAGATGAGTTCAATTTCCTTCGGGCCTTCTGCAGGAATCGGGAGCACCTTATTTTCAATGCACTTCAACACTATCAACCAAACCGCCTCATTTAGCCGCTTCCGTTTCTATTTGCAGTGTGTGACTATTATCGTTAGTGAGTTTAAGTCAGCTATCATGCCGAATCTATGGCCTAGATCTTCTTCGTTTGCGCCCCATGTGAAATGGGCTTTTATCAGTTGATCCTCAGTGATAAGTGAGTCTAGTCTATGGGTCGTGTTCCCCATAACTGTCAAGAATGTTGTTTCCGCGATCTCTTGTGCTTCCTCTTCAGTTACGCCCTCGGTTATGTCCACATCTACAACTACGTCCAGTTTTCTTCCTTCATTGACCACGGCTATGAATCTTGTTGGTTTTGTGGCTGGTTGAGATGACTCCTTGTCTGTTAAGAGATCCCAAATGCCGTCGCATATAGCTGCGATGATTTCGCTCCTCGGTCCTACGGTGACTATAGCTTCATGTTTGGTTATTACTTGTAGGAGGATTTGGCCTGTTCTGTCGCCGTGTCCAAGGTGGGCTGTGTAGAATACGATTCTGATAATCCAACAATAGCCATAAGGAGGGGGTTCATTGACTATCTTCTGAGTTTCGATTATCTCGAATCCTTCCTCTAAGCCGTCGAACTCGAATGTGGATGTGTTACGGATCAATGTTACAGCTATGGCTACAGCTTCTTCTTGATTGATTCCGCCGGCTCCGGCCTCCACTATCTGATTTACGAGCGTTCCGATCCCTCTCTGTATCGTAATCAATTGATCTGGCAACGGCGTCTCGGAAGCCCACTCATCCACCCATACCACAGTCTTAGTGGTCTTCACACCAGCTTCTCTGTGTATTCTCACCGTCAGCTCGTACGTGAAGTAGTCCGCCGCCCCGGGCTTTGCTCAATAGCTTTCAGGGCTTATAGTTGTGAAGTTGTTTCCCATGATGATTCTCTTGATCTCTCTGATCTGTTGAGAAGTCAAATCTACTTTGAATGTTTTTCCAGCATGAAATTTGCTGGAATAGTATGCTGCGTTGTCTATGCCGATTTTGAGGCTATCGTTGGCTCCGGCGAATCCTCCTGTTCTTTTCCATTCTATATCTAGGTATATTCGCGGCCCCTGAATCGATGTTACTTCAACATAGACTTGAGGCGCATCCAATATTCCGGGTTGGTGGTGGACCTTTCCTTCGATAGTGACCTCCGAGAACAGGTACGGCGTTGGGTCCAGTTGCTGCGGGAACGTCAGAGAGATTGTTCCTGTTGAGTCTTTGAGTAGAATCAGTACTCCGAATTGGAACAGTACCGTTGTCATCGTGCCGTGAAGTCGGACTAATGTATTGTCGAATGACGCTGGATTCGTTATTATCTCTCTGACTGAACTGCTGTGCGTGTAGTAATATTTCTCATAGACGACTGTGCTAACTCCAACTAAAACTAGAAGAATCGCGACGATTGCAATCTTCATGTTTCCACGCATCTTGTTTCTTCCCTTCACTGATGACGAACCGGGTGAGTCATTAATCTTGAGTTTGGAACATATGTTCGAAATCGTAGAACAAGTCTTTTAGCGTACGATTCATTAGCTGAACTTCTTGATGCTTACTTGGAGAGCGGGTTAGAATTGAGAGGCAGCTCTATAGCTTCAGCTCGGACTTTGGCTGTTGAACCTTCGCCTATAAGGAAACTTGTGGACGCTATTTCTGCTACTACTGGGGTAGTTGGCCTCCATGTTGGGGAGCCTGACTTCGACACTCCCGCACACATTAAACAGGCTGCGACAAAAGCTCTGAATGCTGGTTATACGCATTACACGAATACGGCTGGGATCCCTGAGCTTCGTGAGGCGATAGCTCAGAAGCTTAAGAGAGAGAACGGGATCGACGTTGACCCAGAGAACGAAGTGCTAGTGACCCATGGCGGTTACGCAGCAATCTATGTTTCGCTTCAAGCCTTGATCGATCTTGGCGACGAGATCCTCTTGATTGAGCCTGCTTGGACATATGATGGTTTTATCGCTTTGGCTGGAGGAATCAAGGTCCCATGCGCTCTACATGGCCCGAGTTTCGAGTTGACAAGGGATGCTCTTGAATCTAAGGTCTCTGATAGGACTAAGCTGATTATTGTTAGTTCCCCGAACAATCCTACCGGGAATATGTTCTCGAGGGAGGAGTTGGACATTGTCGCTGAAGTTGCTAAGAGGAGGAATCTGCTTGTCTTATCTGATGAAGTTTATGAGAAACTTGTCTACGACGGTCTACGTCACCATAGTATTGCCTCTTTCCCAGGTATGAGCGATAGAACGATAACTGTCAATTCTTTCTCTAAGACTTACGCGATGACTGGATGGCGTATTGGATATATCGTCGCGAGTAAGGAGGTTGTTACAGCCATAAAGAAGGTTGTTGCTTACGGTTATGGTTGCATCAATGCTGCTGTCCAGAAGGCTGCTGCAGAGGCGTTGACGGGACCGCAAGATTGTGTTAGAGAAATGTTGAAGGAGTATGATCTTCGGAGACATCTCATAGTTAAGGGGCTCAATGAGATTTCCGGAATAGAGTGCAAGAAGCCGAAGGGCGCTTTCTATGCTTTCGCGAATATTTCAAGCTTCAAGCCTTCATCTCAAGAATTTGCGACTATGCTACTTCAGAAGGCTAAGGTTGCGACGATACCTGGAAGCGCTTTCGGCTCTTCCGGCGAGGGATACCTCAGAATCTCATTCGCTACATCGCAAGACAATATAGTTGAAGGGCTCGACAGAATTAGAAAGTTCGTTGAGGTATTGAGATAGAGTTTTCTCTAGTGCTGTTAGGTTTCGCTCGCTTGAGGCTTTGGGATCTAGTATCGTTCTCTCGCTGATACGAAGAGAATCGTCCAGAATAGTAGTCCGGCTATAGAGATTATGAATGAGATTATTCCGAAGTCACCCATACTCAACCATGGCGTCCAACTCGATAATGGCCAGCTTGAGCTGTTGGGTATCGTTATCTTGAATGAGGCTACGTAGAGCCATCCGAGGAGACCGAAGACGAATACGACGAATCCTATCATCGAGATTGCTCTTAAGGTTGAGCCTCGTATCGGTGCAGAATAGTAATACGGTGGATAATAGTCTTCTGTGAAGGGAAGCCCGCAATGAGCGCATAGTGCTGCGTAGTAAGGGCTCAAGCGAGTACATCTCGGACAGATCTTAACACTCATCTTCAATCGCCTTCAGAATTCAGCTATAGCAAGTCCTACTACAAGAATTTGTCATGCTTTGAATTTGAATCTATCGTAAAGCGGTTCTGGTAACTGTTCGGCACTTGAGTCCAGACGAAGTTGCAGGCATCAACCTTGACCTAAACGGCAACCGATGGCTTGAACTCATCAAGCAAAGTGCAAAGTGCCGAATGTTAACATCTAAACCTTCAAAACATTCAAGTGCCTAAAAGTTACCAGAACCCGCAAAGCAAGCGTTACGCGCTTTTGTCTATAACCTATTGGAAGAAGAAGCTTGCGATCATTCTCAAGCCTATTAGGATCATGGCGAGCCCGAAGATTCTTGCTAAAGCTTTCTCTTTCAGTCTATTTGCGATAGCCGCGCCCAGCTGGGTTCCCGCTACCGTTCCGACGATGATATACGCGGCGTATTCAAGTTGAATATTCCCGAATGTTAGATGGGTTATGGCGCCAGAGATGGAGGTGAATATCATTATGAACATTGAGGCAGCGACAGCTAGATGGATTGGAAAGCCCACAGCTAAACTCAATACTGGCACCATGACTACTCCACCGCCTATGCCGAGTAGCCCTGATGCGTAGCCTCCTAGAAAGCTCAGGGCTATCCCCGGTTTCATGTTGGCTGAATATTCGAATATCACGCCTTTTGAGTCTATGAGTCTTCTTTTCCATCCTGTACTCGCCGTCGGGCTTCCGATGGAAGAGATCTTCCAGATCCCAATCATTCTTAAAGCGATAAGCGTCAAGGAGACGCCGAATACTGCTCCGAGCACTCTTTCAGTCAAGAATTTGGTTGTGTATGCCCCAAGGATTGCTCCTGGAACAGTTCCAATAGTGAAGATTAAGCCTAGCTTATAGTCGATTCTCTTCTGCCTTGCATAGGCAAACGTTGAGAACAGTGCTGTGAAAATAATGGTTACTAGGCTTGTTCCTACAGCTTGGTGAACTGGCAGATTGAAGACTAGGTTTAAGATTGGAACTATAAGAAAGCCGCCTCCTACACCAGTCATAGCTGCAACCATTCCAGCTAACACTGCGAGCAGAGCTAGCGTGGCGGCTGCGATTGCTTCCACCTTCGAACACCTGAATCTCACGAACCTATATCACTCGAAGTATATCAACGCCTCAGCTTCTGAAAATATCAAAACAATTTTTCTCCTTCAAGAGCACTAAACTTGTTCTGTAGAGTAAAGCACCTGTAGTAGATTTAACTACTGGAGTCTTTGGTAGACTTGTCATTAAGAGAGAAGTTGGTTATTGTACAGTCGCCCATCTATTTTCCTCGCTTAACCCGTGAAAACTATCGCTCTCTAGCTGTTCTAAGATCTGAACAAGGCGTTCCAATCCCTAGAATTAAGTCAAACCAGCAACATAGACATTTTCACAACGCCCAGTGAAGGAGGTGAGATCTTGAGTGTGGAAGTGAGTTCGCGGCTCTACAAGTTGGCGATAGTAGCCATCATCGGCCTCGTCGCTCTAAATGGATTCTCAATGTACTACACATACTATGCTTACAGCATGGCTCTGCCAAAATCCGGTCGTCTGGCAAATGTGCCGTTTACTGGACAAAGCATTGAAAACAAGCCTAACACAATCTCTATCTCAGGCACAGGCATAGTCTGGGCGACCCCCGACATCGCTCAAGTGACTACAAGCGTCGTAACTCAATCCATTAGCGCAACGGAAGCACAGCAGAGCAATGCTGCAACAATGACTAAGGTTATTGAAGCTTTGATGGATGCAGGTGTATCCAAGGAGGATGCCAAGACGATAGGCTACAGTCTCTCACCTAGATACAGTTATGATGGACAGCAAACTCTCATCGGATATGATTGCAGAAACATGATTGCAGTAACGACCAAGAAGACATCCGAGGTAGGAAAACTCATCGACGTAGCTGTAGGTGCTGGCGCAAACGAGGTGAGTAGCGTCGTCTTCACAGTCTCTGAAGAGAAGAGAGCACAGTTAATGACCGACGCAATCAAGAAGGCTGTAGGCGATGCAGATGCTAAAGCTCAAGCGATAGCAAGCGCCTTAGGAGTGACTATTACAGGGAAGAGCTACGCCTCAATCAGCCCGATGTATCAGCCATATGGCGCTATATATGAAGCGAAAGCTTCAGAACCCACGCCAATAATCCCTGGAGAACTTCAATTGACAGTGACGGTTCAAGTAGACTATTCATTCGCATAGTCTCGGCGTACTTGCTAAAACTTCCCCTTCTTTCAAAACTGGTGAAAGCGATTCGTAAAGAAATTGCGTCAACTCTATTGGGCTTTATTCTTGCGTTAGTAGCGGTAGCTGTAGGCTTCCAAGTTCCCCAGGCTGGACAAGTAAATGTAAAGTATGCGGCTCTAGGTCCTGCGGAAAACATGCCTAGTCGAGTAGCTACTCCAATCAGCTTTCTACTACCCGCCCTGACTGGATTGGTCTTGGCTCTAATGGTATACGTCGCGGCGAAGAGAGGTCAGCCCTTTAAGAGTTGACATGGAGGAGCCTCGGACGCTCGATATGAGCCGAGGGCTTATATAACAGCGTTATAGATAGATCTTTTGCACCTACCTTGCGTGAGCATAATGTTTGCGCATGACGCTCTGGACCTAATTGGCAACACTCCGCTAGTCAAAATCAACAGGTTAACCCAAGGGAATGATGCGACCATACTGGCGAAACTAGAACAATACAATATAGGCGGTTCAGTCAAAGACCGAATCGCGAAATACATGATCGAGCTCGCGGAGAAGGAAGGCAAACTAACTAAAGATAAGATAATACTCGAACCTACGTCCGGGAACACAGGCATAGGCTTAGCCATTGTAGCCGCTGTCAAAGGATACAGGGCATTATTTGTTATGCCTGAATCGGTAAGCATAGAGAGGAGGAGAACCCTCCAAGCATTCGGAGCAGAAGTCATCTTAACGCCGGGTGAGAAAGGCACTCCAGGCGCAATTGAAGTAGGCTACAGAATGGCTAAAGAACTGCCTGGGAAATACTTCCTCCCAGACCAATTCAACAATCCTCACAATGTTCTGGCGCATTATGAAACAACCGGCAGAGAGATCATCGAACAAACTGGCGGAAAGCTCGATGTCTTTATAGCCGCTATGGGGACAACTGGAACAGTCATGGGAGCAGGAAATCGACTCAAAGAATACAATCCGAAGATCAAAGTCATAGGCGTTGAACCTTTCTTCGGTCAAAAGATACAGGGCATGAGAAGCATGAAAGAACCTTTCCCGCCTTCCATCTTCGACGCTAGAAAGCTTGACGAACGGATTTACGTGAATGAGAAAGATGCCTTTGAAGTCACAAGAGAGCTAGCACGTAAAGAAGGATTGCTTGTCGGTATGAGTTCAGGCGCAGTCATGTTCGTCGCCCTACAGAAAGCCAGAGAGCTCGGGAAAGGCAAGGTAATCGTCGCGGTTCTACCGGACACTGGCGAACGCTACTTGAGCACCGCTCTCTTCGACGTGAAGTGAAGTACGCTGTGCTAATCGATATCTTGAGACTGAGAGATCATGAAGAAGTTGATCCATTCCACTTTAAGGAACTCATGAAAAAAATGATTGAAGATGGTTTCCAGCGAGATCCGATTATAGTTGACAGAGAATCCGGCGTGGTCTTGGACGGGCACCATAGGCGGAATATCTTGAAGACCCTAGGTTACTCAAAGATTGCTTCTTACCAAGTTCAATACATGAAGGACGATAAGATAAGAGTGAAGACTTGGTATCCAATCGTCGTAGACTCGAAAAGAAGATTGATGAAGACAATTGAGAACCATGTGATAGAGTTAACGCCGAATAGCAAGAATAATTCGAGGAGTCTACTCGTACTGAAGGGTAGAACCTTCCAATTAGCAGCTAACAGAAGGGAAGTCATGAACGCTCTGCTTGGAAAGATAAAATTCCAGTACGTATCAACGAAGAATATTGCACTACGCCTAGTTGAAGAGGGGAGGGCAGCTGGCGCCTTTCTCTTCGAGCCGGTGACAAAGGAAGATGTGCTAAAGGTCGCTTTATCTAATGATCCTTTCTCACCGAAGACGACCAGACATATAATTCCAAGCAGGCCGAAGAATTGGTTCATACCCTTAGAGGAATTGAGGTAGATTCTCAAGGAGGAAATAAAAATATTGATCAAATTTTCTAATCGTTCTCATATTCTCTAGCCGGTTCGAGATAATGGGGTGGATAGTTCCTCCTCCGAAGAAGTCAGTTAAGACTAGAGAAGAGTTCGAAGCAGAAAGAATAGAGAAGGTCAAATGGCTGATTGAGCAGAACCTCATAATGTCTGAACGAATAGCGAAAGCAATGATCAAGGTGCCGCGAGAAGAGTTCATCCCAGAAGACTATAGAGATTATGCGTACGTCGAGGTCCCCCTACCTATTCCCGGCGAGGAAGCCACGATCTCTTGTCCACATAGCTACCCTTTATTTTATGAAACGTTGGAACTCAGAGAGAATGATAAGTTTCTAGAGGTTGGAACAGGATCTGGATATGGCGCAGCCTTGGCTAGAGAGATAGTAGGCGGGAAAGGAAAAGTGGTCACCGTTGAGATTGATAAGAGAACCTATGAATTCGCTAAAGATAATCTGAAAAGACAGCAATATAGCGATGTACTCGTAAATTTGCGCGATGGATCCCTAGGATCTCCACTGGAGGCCCCTTACGACAAAATTTGCATAACAGCAGCCTGCCCAAGAATCCCAGGGCCATTGATCAGCCAGATGAACTTCGGAGGCAAGCTTGCAGCCCCAGTGGGCGAACCAAACTGTGAACAGGATTTAATTCTCTTGGAGAAGAACCGAGCGGAAAACTTAGAGAAAGGATCATCGATAAGGTCTTATACGTCCCTCTGAAAGGTAGATTCGGCTTCTAGCCATCAATGTAAAGCTATCAATTAAGCTTCTCCGAAGGTGGCCATCCAATCGGTTCTTTAACTAGGTGCGCATTTAGTCATGCCAATGCTGGTGGGGACTCTCAGTCTTACCATCAGAACGATCGAAAATGAGAAGGAAAGAGTAGTTCAAGCTCAACCGCCCATCCCTAAATCGAGTATATCGAAGCCTATGCTCTCGAATTCTTAAAGAGGGCTTACCAGCGTCGCATAAGTTCAAGAATGTGGACAAAAACGTAATGGGCGATCTTGTATACAAATTCGGCTGTGACCAGTTTAATTCAGTGAACCCTGTAACGATTACAGACGATTGATTCCTCATAAGTGAAACGTATTGATTTCCAGCTTTCCACTTGACCGTGTTATTCAAGGAGCATCTGCAGCCAGGCAGTATCTGATGAGCATCCACGGCATCCATCATCTGAACGAACGAATCGAAGAATTCAATCGAATCGCGTTCAGTATCCCAAACGATCTTCCATGTGAATAGATGGTTTTCTTCTTTCTTATAATACGTGAAATTGTCTCCATGCCATCCTTCAGCGGCCTTTATAGCATCGTCTCGCGGTATGTGACTGCTTAACATTACACGTATAAAGTGCTCACCAAACCTTTCCGTCTTAACAAGATTCCAATCGGAGCTATTCAATGGCATAGAATCCACTAGCGCAAAACTCTCGCCTTCAAGATATTTTTCTGGATGCAAAATCTGCTCAGTAGTTAGGGGAGGATTGACGTAGGCTGCATTAACCTTCTCCCACCCTCCTACCCCGTATAACGCCGAGACAAAACTCTCCCCGTACTTGTACCGGAAAAGCCATAGTTCAACAAGTGACTCTGGCATTTTCACGGCTGGGAAATGAGTTGCGACTGATGGTTTGTTGGAAGAGGACAGGAACACAAGGTCGTCTGAAACTGTGGGTGTAGCCGTTGCCTCTTTTGTGTACTTGTCCGCGGTAAAGCCTGCGTCTCCCTCTATTAGAACAGCCCAAGCTTGAAGCTCATCGTGAAAACGTGCCGCAGAACCCTTGAAGTACTTTTCTTGAATCATATGCGTAATTTCGTGAGCTAAAGTCCGTTCTGCAGAGAGCTTATCGAATGGGTTGAAATGCTCTCTAACGACGTACAAATTGCCTTCCCACACTGCCGCCACCGTAGCTCTAGACTGCTCAACCTCAACTTCGGCAAGAGAAAGGTTCTGAGGCATGAGGAAAAGTGCTTTATAGATCTCTTCTTCAACTTGCAACTCCTCTGACGACTCTTCAGCGAATTTTCTACCCCAATTCTCTTCAACCCAATCGACTGTAACGACCTTCAAAGGTATATTTTGTGGCGGGGAAAGCTCTCTCACTTGAACTATCTTTCCTGAGACCTCGCGGAGCAACATCTCAGTCTGCCTGCCACAGGCGTCTTGTCCAGTCGTACTCTCCCAATATAATACTCTGCAGAACCGCGAAGTAGAAGAAAGCCAATAGGCCCATGCTAGAGCAAAGCGCAATGATCACAAGCGCTGCAAACCGATTCTTACTCAAATGCGCCATTAATCCATCCTAAATTCAGCATGCGCGATCCACCTTTTATATTACTCGACAATGGCAGTCCACGATTTCGACCTTCATTGTCAACTTCGGATTTCCGATACCTACATAAATTTCGAAGAGTTCTCTATTGAATCAGGAGAAACTCTTGAGCCGACTCAAAAAACTCGGCAATAAATCTTTCGAATTACCCAACGATTTGCCACTAACTAGTGAGGCTGATCTTAGGCTTAAGGAATTTCTGAACTCTGAGGAAAGTCAGGAGTTCATGAAGAATGTACGTGTCTCGAAGGACAGGCTACGCCGTTTCATCGAGAAACAGGCGAATTGGATTGCCTCGCAGACCAAGAGAAAAGTTGATGTAGAAGATGTAGAGGAGGCGTGGGATACGGTCATTCGAAAGGGCGACCTTGGAGTTTGGCCGAACGAACTCAGAAAACAGATTGAGAAGGAATAGTCGATGTCTAAGCTGAAATTGGGTCTGGTGGGTTTTGGAAATTGGGGAAAGAGACACTACGATGTATGGAACAGACATGCGGATATCGAAGTAAGAGCAATCTACGACCCGAGGTTCTCTAACTCAACACCCTCACTAGACAGCTTGATCGAAAAAGTCGATATTGTTGATGTTGTTGTTCCAGCTGAATCTTTAGCCGATGTGGCCTCGAAAGCTATACTAGCAGGAAGACATACTTTCGTCGAGAAGCCGATGGCGAGCTCATTACAGGAAGCGCGAAAGATTGAAGACGCCGCCAAGGAAAACCCTGACATCATCGCCATGGTTGGTTTTATTGAAAGATTCAACCCAGTATTTCGGAAACTTCATTTTGTTACGCGCACATTGAAGAAGCCGCTAAGAATTTTCTGCCAGAGATCAGGCACCCCCACCCTCGTGGCGCAGAAGACAGGCGTCTTGAAGGATTTAGCCATTCACGATGTAGACTTACTCCGCTGGATGTTGGGTAAACCTCGAAGAACTGTAATCCGTTCCATGGAAAGATTTCATTTTGGGCAGTTGGAGCTCAAGTTCGACGGTGGAATAGAAGCTATGATCATATCTGATTGTCTTGGACCTAAAGTTCGCCGTTGGGTACTTGAATTTGAAGACAAGGTAGTCTATGCCTTCTTTGAAGATAACAGGTGGAGACTGTTTGCAGACAATGCAGAAGTTCCGATAGGCTGGAAACCTCCCCTTGAAAAGGAGTTGAACTCTTTCATCTCGTCCGTAAAGCAGAAGGTCCATCCAGCCCCGTCGATTGAAGATGGAGTAAAGGCGCTAGAAACGATAGAAGAAGCGATAGAATTCAAAACGATTCTATGACGATGCATTTCAATTTCCAGTTCGCAACATCATGCGACCGTAAGATATTTCCTCGGAATCCTCTTCGCAAGAAATAGGTCCCCAGCCTTGTGGAACTGTATTCCCTCATTGTGGGCCTTTAGAGCTGAGATCCTAAGAATTGCGGGGTTCTTGTCTCTACGTAGTGCTACTTTGCAAGCATCTTCTGGTGTTACCGATAAATGCACATACTGTCTCTTCATGGGCAGAAGCCCCTTCTGCTCAATCTTCTCTCTGTTTCTTCTAGCGGTTCCGTGGAAGAGATATTCGGGTGGAGCAACGGATTGGTAGTGAATCTCAGTTGCAAACGTGTGTCCATATAGAGCCCGTATCTCATTCCTTACGACCTCAAAACGCTTCTTCTCAGATCTCTCCACAATCTCGATGATATGTTGCTTCGTAACCCAACGCCAACGATCTTTCTTATTAATCTGGTCTAATAGACCGTCGATCGGCACATATCCATCACCATTAGGAGAAAGGCCGAATTTCCTTGGTTCGTGCCGCAAAATGTATGATAAGAATGTACTCAACCGTTCCAGTTCATCCATTGAAAGGGAAGGCGATTTCCTCAAAGACTTATCCCTGCCATTTCTGTTCTTCCGCGATCGCTGGGAAATCTTCTTTCGTTGGCCGTAGAAGAGCCTAGTCAATATAGTGTGGACCCGCATAACCTCGAGCTCAGAGCGGTGTCGGGTTTCGAGTCACTCAACACCTTGTTCGCTAGCTCGAAAGTCTTCTTCATCTCTTCGTAAACCTCTTCGCGTTCCCTCGGTATGACTAGCGTTAAGGCCGAAAATTCAGTTTGACTTCTTCCATCCAAGCATCCTCAACACATCTCAAAAAGACCCTTTTCAAAAATTTTATCTGGAAATTTTTGCTTTCTAAATGGCCTTCAGCTCTGCCTGAATGTTCAGGTCAAATTTCTTAGAGGTATAAACCAATTTCTCGGCCTTGCGGGAAAGATATGCCTTGTGGTCTTCGGTGGGAAAGGATCTCCTGAAAGAGCAGCCTCAACCACATCTTCCTTACTTATCGGATCGAAGATTATCGCACAACTTACTCTTCCAGTCTCAACAAGCTTCTTGGCAAATGCCTCAGACGGCACGTAATCCATTCTAACTTTTCCAACCAGAACGCCCATGATTTCCTTCCTATCCGATTTCACTGTAATGACTTTGTTGCGAAATATTAGATGCCCTGAGTTGCTTGGCGCCTCTATATCTAGGTTTATTCCGCTCGCTCGCAGAAGCCTTAGTAGATCCATCTCAGAATCCATAACAACTGGATACCAAGCTTTCACTCTTACGTTAGCATCGTTTAGATAGTCGACATAATGAGTGGCGATCCTTAAGCAGCCTAATGTTCTTAATATCTTTACTCTATGATGACCGTCAAGGATCACCTTATAGTTTGCGTCAACGGTTATCGGATCCCTCTGGTAGCCGTCCCGCACCAACTCGCTCTTCAATTCTTCAAGATGGAACGGATCTATCTGTTCATGTTCCTTCAGTTCTGAAATCCTAGTCAGCGCGCGAGATGGCCTAACGCCTGTCTGCAAAGCTGTCATTACGGATGTGTTCAAGCACTGAGGCCCTCGTTGGATACTTTGGGCAAGGATGCTCTTCCAACTCTAAGCATCTCTTCAGTAGCCTCAAAATCTTTCAGCGCCTTGTTATGGTACTCCTCGTAAACCTTCAGGTCAAGCAAACCGTGCCCACTGTAGTTGAAGAGGATAACCTTAGGGTCGCCGGTCTTCTTGCATTCCAAGGCGACATCGACGGCAGCTTTCATCGCATGAGCTGTCTCAGGGGCGGGGACCAGTCCTTCGGTCTGTGAGAAGAGCTCTGCCGCAGCCATAGCCTCTGTTTGGTGATAGGCGACGCTCTCCATCAGCCCTTCATTTATCAGTAGACACAGGCTCGGTGCCTTCCCGTGATATCTGAGCCCAGCAGCATGAATTGGTGGGCATTGATAAGTGTGCCCGACTGTGTACATCATCACTACTGGCGCGGTTTCAGCTGTATCCCCATAATCATACGCGTAAACTCCTCTCGTCGTTGAAGGCACCGCTTTAGGCTCAGCAGCTATAAACCTCGGATTCCGATTCCCCTTCAACTTATCTCGCATAAACGGGTAGGAGAAGCCCCCGTAGTTGCTTCCTCCACCAATACAGCCGATAACCACATCAGGGTATTCATCTAGCATCTCCATCTGTTTTCTCGCTTCAAGACCAACAACAGTCTGATGCAGCAGGACAAAGTTCAATACGCTACCCAGAGAATACTTCGTTCCCTCATGTGTTACGCAATCTTCCACAGCCTCGCTGATAGCGATCCCCAAGCTACCGGGATGATTCGGATCCTTCTCGACCAGTTTTCTTCCAAAGCTTGTCCTATCACTCGGAGAAGGAAAAACCTCAGCGCCAAATGATTCCATCAGAATCTTCCTTCCCGGTTTCGTTAGATAGCTGCTCCTGGTCATGTAGACTGTGCACTTAAGGTTGAAGAGAGCACATGCGAGAGCGAGAGCTGAACCCCACTGACCAGCACCTGTTTCTGTTGTCAGTCTCTCAGCGCCTTCCTTAGAATTATAGTACGCCTGAGCGATCGCTGTGTTCGGTTTATGGCTTCCCACAGGATTGAGATCCTCCCTCTTGAAGTATATCCTAGCCGGGGTGCCCAACTTCCTTTCCAGTCTGGTGGCGCGTTGCAGAAAAGTCGGGCGACCGATTCTCAGATAGGTCTCACGAATCTCATCTGGGATCGGAATCTCACGCTCCGATGAGACCTCCTGCATCACACATTCTTTTGGGAACAGCCTCATCAACGGCTCAGGTGAAACCGGTTTCAACGTTCGAGGATCTAACGCAGGCGGTAGAGGTCTCGGTAAGTCTGGCAGAATATTGTACCATGCTCTAGGGATATCGTCAACATCGAGTTGAACTTTAAGATTCTCGTTCAATCGCGCATCGCCGCCGAATATTTCACAATAGTGGGGATATAGGAAGTATTTTAAACTTGCGCGTACATATCTGTGCCCGTGGCACCCTATGTGGAACATAATCGCAAAATACTTGGAAACCCATCCAGAACGCTTATCCGTCGCAAAACTCCTTGTGGAGAACGGTCTAAGCGTACGGAACGGAAAGATCTATTGTAACGAGATAGAGGTCCCACCGATAAGAATAGCTAGAGCTTCAAAGGTTGACCGAAGAACCGTAACCGAGACGATAAAAGCCATTGAACGAAACCCAGATCTCCAAGTCATATTCAAGAACATTAGGTCAGCAGGACACTCGCTCAAAGAGATCGCTCGACACTTGAATCTAGGCGTGATGGAGATAACGCCTGTAGACGCGAAGATCCCGGGAATACTCGCTCGTTCGGCTACATTGATCGCTGAAAGGAACATAAGCATCAGACAAGCGATCGTTGATGACCCGGAACTCTCGCCGGAGCCGAAATTGACACTGGTTACTGAGACTAAAATCCCTGGAGAACTCGTTCCAGAACTTCTTAAAATAAAAGGTGTTGCGAAAGTCTCAATATACTAGAAATCTTCATCACTTGAACGCAAGATAGGCGATTAGGCTTATTGCTATAAGGCCTGCTGCCATCAAGATTACTACTTCAGGTCTCAATTTTATACCGAGCGTCTCCTCCTCGAAGAACCTGAGTAGCCCTGCACTTGCGGCAGGCATCGGTGCCTCGCTTCGACGTCTCTTCTCTCTGCGACTCAACTGCTATCCCTTTACAACAATAATCTGGAACGGTGTTTTAAACCTTAAACCCGAAAGCAGGAGTCATCTTATGCGTATATACTCGTAGGCGTCTCTAGATGTATCGAATGCAAAGTGTACCTTCTGAAAACCTCTTCTGAATTCCTCTACATCGCCTCTCACTTTCTCGACGGGCTCATTATCGATCACAACTCTCTTCATGAACTCGGCGATTTCGATCATCTCTGGTTCTCTCATGCCCAACCTAGTTACTTCCGATGCCCCGACTCTTATTCCCCCAGGGTTCTGGAAGTGCCGACCTTCTTTAATATCCCATGGAAGTAGATTCCTATTCAGTATAATGTTCGCTTTCTCCAGCCTCCTTTCCAAATCGCCGCCAAGCCCGTACTTTGTCACGTCTATGATCACCACGTGAGACTCTGTGAATCCTTTATGTTCGCCTAGCACCTGGAACCCTCGTTCAAAAAGCGCTTGACCCAAAGCCTTAGCGTTTTTCACTATCTGCCTAGCGTACTCTTTTCCGAAAGCAAGCATCTCAGCCAATGCTACAGCTTTGCCGGCAACATGATGCAGGTGATGGTTACTCACATTACTCGGGAAGACTTTGCTCTTTATCAAATCCCCATATTTGCTCCAAGAGAGGATCAATCCACCTTGAGGCCCTGGCAAAGTCTTATGTGTGCTACAAGTCATGGCATCAGCGCCTTCCCTCAATGGATCTTGAAAAAGTCCGCCCGCGATTAATCCCGCTACGTGCGCTCCATCATAGCAAGCTTTTGCGTCCACATTATGGAAAGTTTCAATCAATTCTTTGACTGGATGTGGGAAGGGAAAGACACTGGCGCCGAACATAGCTATTTTAGGGGGGAAATTTTCCTTAGCCATCTCCTCGACTTTAGCCTTTGTCTTATCGACATCGATGGTCAACTCTTTATGGTCGAATGGAAAATACTCAACCTTGAGACCATGAACAGCGCCAGCTGTACCGCTGAACTCAAGCTTCCCCATACTTATGTGGCCGCCGGCAGGGATAGCCAAAGCCATCATTCGGTCGCCCGGTTTGCTGAAGGCAGTATAAATTGAAAGATTAGCACACACGCCTGAAACCGGACGGACATCAGCAAACTCGGCATTGAACAGTTTCTTGGCCAATTCAACGCAAAGAAGTTCAACTTGGTCTATATAGATGCAACCGGCATAAACTCTCTCTCCAGGCCACCCCTCGGCATAGCGATTTCCGAAATCTGTTATGATCGCTTCTCGAACCGCTGGGCTCGGAACATTCTCGCTTGCGATCAGTGGAATGCTCTTCGAAAACCAGTCGTGATGCTGTTGCAGAAGTTGGAACACTTTGTCATAGGATTCACGAGGCGTAGACATCTCTCAACCCTCGGCATATCACTTTGGAGCAAACAGCCGAATTAAGGTTTCGCACAGAAGATGCTCCGTTCAAGCTGGGAACGACGCACATTATTTCGCCTTCTCAGCACGCAATAGCGGTAGCTCAAATGCCCTCTTAGAATCTACAATATGTATAACTCGAATGCTTCTCCGCTGAAGAGATCTACTTACGAAGCGTCTATGACATTTGAAGACAATCTTTTCGCTACACATTATCGCTACTCTGTGGTTCTCAGCAAGATCCTTAACCCGCTTTAGCCCACTCTTGAATTCTTCGGTCTTCATGTGCCTCTCGTATCCGCCTTTTCGGAAACCCCCAAGCAGATCACCTAGATACTCGTAGCGGATATCCCTCCTGTTTAGCGCTCCTTGAAGGTTTTCTTTCTTAAACCATTCCCACTTAGAAGTTGGAAACCGTCTTACGTCGACTATAAGTTCTATGCCGTACTTCCTTAGAAATCGTAGGAATTCATCGAGAGTTCTGTTACTATGGCCAATAGAAAAAATCATCGGGCTATGCTTCTTCATAATACCACATACTAGATTCTAGGTTTCATGGCCACGCCTTTAGCATTTACTTGATACCAATGCTGTTTAGTCGAGTGCTGCATCTCTCTAAGAGAGCGAGCCTATTTCAATAAGCTCAAGATATCATCAAATGTAATCATTTCGGAGGAACAGGCGGTTTGCCGACCATCAGAGAGTTCCAAGAGTTGATGAAGAAGATGTACATACACCGCGACGTAAAGAGAGGTCCCGACCGAACAACGCTCTGGTTTGTTTCAGAGGTTGGAGAGTTTGTCGATGCTTTCGTTAAGAATAATAGGTCAAGCATGGAGGATGAGGCGGCTGACGTTCTAGCTTGGCTCTGCAGCATATGCAACCTATTAGAAGTAGATCTTGAACAAACAGTCACAAGGAAATATCAAAAGTGCCCTCTTTGCAGAAGCCTCCCATGCAGATGTGCTCGTGAGCCATAGAGTGGGTTTAACATGAAGCAACTGACGGTTCTCATCCTTCAATAGCTAAATTAACGCAAGCAGCTGTAGCGCCTAAGCTTTTATTGGATTTGTACAAAGTGTCCCTAGACAAGCGAGTTGATGAAGCTGGAGACCCATAGAAGAGAGCCCACTTCATCTTCAGAGCTATGTTCGTCGGAACATTTCCAGCCGCATTGAAGGCCGCTTTAACCCTTACAGGGTTGCCTAGTGGATTTGTCCGAAGTCCGCTGGAGAACTGTTCGATCTTGAACGCGCAGGTGTTCTGGAACAACTCAAATATGTATAGTGAGAAAGTTACCAAAGTAACCTTATCAAATGCTTCGTGTCAACTTAGTTTCTAAGTTGGGCAGGGAAGCGTATACCTCGCTATGGGAATAGTTTTTCTTTAGCCTTCAGCAGTTTCATCTTCTCTACCGCCAGTTCATAGTCTGCGAGCACCCCAATGTCTGTCAAATCGCCAGAGTGAATAACCACGTCAGGCGCAGGTTTAACCCGATTGATTTCTCTAGCGGCAACATCAAACATCTTTTCGACGAATTGCCCATAACTTGAGATATGTGTATCAGAGATCTGTGCTATCCTTAGAACTAAATCTGGCATTTTCAGTCACTCAGCATCTTGACTAGGAAAGCCGAACATTTAAAGCGTAACAATTCGTTCGGATTTATATGTTCGATTCGACAACACTGCATGAGAAGATGGCTACAATGAATAGAAACTCAACAAGCTCTGCCGCCATTAAGAGCGCAGTCGACAAGATCAAACTCATAGATACCCATGAACACTTGCCGCAAGAGTCGGAGCGTATAAAAGGTAAGCCTGACCTTTTTGCAACCTTCCTAATCCATTACATATCTTCAGACTTAGTTTCTGCAGGCATGCCTAAAGACGTACTATATAGAATTCGCGACACAGGTCTACCGCTCAACGAGCGATGGAGACTATTCGCCCCATTCTGGGAGAAAATTCAGAATACTGGTTACGCTAGAGCCCTCAATCTAGCTGCAAAGGGACTCTACAATGTCGATGGTCTAAACGAAAGAACCTACAAGGACCTAGAGATAAAGATGCGGTCAGCGAATAAGCCCGGACTATACAAGTGGGTATTGAAGGAGAAGGCGGGTGTAGACTTGTCTATTGTCGATAGTGAAACGGTTGATGTCGACAGATCATTATTCGCTCCTGTAATGCGGTTTGACGATTTTATTCTCCTGAAGGAGAGAAGCGACATAGAAGCGCTGGAGAAAAAATGCGAAATGAAGATCCACTCACTGTCAGACCTGACTGAGGCACTAAGGCTACGCTTCGAGAAGCTGTCCAAGTCCATGGTAGGAGTAAAGATAGCATTAGCCTATAGAAGGCCTATCAACTTCGAAAAGATAACCACCTCTGATGCTGAAAGAGTATTCAATAGGATCTATTCTCAAAAAGTCTTCAGAAGAATTGAATTGCCAGATGGCGCCAGAATGCACATTCCGGAAGGAATCTCCTTCGAGGAAGCTAAGCCTCTTCAAGACTTCATTGTTCATAAGGTTCTTCAACTTTCAGGAATTCACCGACTGCCGATTCAGATTCATACGGGCCTTCAGGAAGGGAATGAAAACATAGTCACAAGCTCCAACCCTGTGCATCTGATCAATCTCTTCATGGAGTACAAGGAAGTCAAGTTCGACGTATTCCATGGGGGATATCCATACACAAGCGAGCTCGCAACACTTGCGAAGAATTTTCCAAATGTCTACGTAGACTTGTGTTGGCTTCACATAATCTCGCCGGCGATAGCTCGTCGTGTACTTTCGGAACTTCTGGATATTGTGCCCAGCAACAAGATCCTCGGGTTCGGCGGAGACTACAGATTTGTTGAAGGCGTTTATGGGCACGCCCTCTTGGCAAGAGAGAATACAACGAGAGTACTGACGGAGAAAGTAGAAGACGACGACTTCACTCAAAAACAAGCGCTTCTACTCGCGGAAAGACTGCTTAAAGACAATGCAAATGAACTATACTTCCAGCGTGGCCCCCACTAAGAGGCAAATACATGTCTGATGTTCTACTAGTGCAGCCTCCGATGCCTGAACATTTGCGCCAATATGCGCCAGAGGTTGTAGTATGCCCACCCCTCGGACTCGGCTATCTTGCGTCGACTCTCCTGGAGAATGGGTTCAAAGTGGAACTGACCGATCTATCTATCGAAAACCCAGATAGAAAAGGAATTGAGTTAGAGCTCCAAAGAAGAGAACCGAAGATCTTGGGCATCACAACTACAACGAACACCTACAAGAACGCATTGAATGTCGCGGCGATTGCCAAGGAAAGCGATCCCAACGTCGTGACGATTCTCGGCGGCCCTCACGTCACATTCACAGAGGAAGAGACCCTTAGGAATCAGCAGGTGGATATCGTGGTTCGCCATGAAGGAGAGCCAACGATGCTTGAACTCTGCCAGAGGCTATTATGGGGAGATCAAGGACTCAAACAGGTTGCTGGGATATCATACCGTAAAGATAGTGTGATCCTGAAAAATCCTGACCGCCCGCTAATTGAGAATCTCGACGCGTTACCGTTCCCAGCGAGACATTTGATGCAATTGGACAAATACCTCTCTCCCGGGACGATTATCACAAGTCGAGGATGCCCATCGAAATGCATCTTCTGCGCAGCAGAAGCGATGTCTGGAGGAAAATATCGTGTCAGAAGCCCTGCAAACGTTGTCGCTGAAATCAAGAAAGTGGCGGATGATTTCAGTCCGAAGTTTTTCTTCATTGCAGATGATACGTTTACTGTTTTCCGAGATAGGACCCGAGAGATCTGTAAGCTCTTACGTAACCTTGCGAAGAAAGTCGAGTGGGTATGTGAGTCCAGAGCCAACTTCATAGATAAGCCTATACTACAAGAGATGGCTGAGGCAGGGTGTACTGCAATCCAATTTGGAGTTGAGTCCGGTTCAGAGAAGATTCTGAACGCGATTAAGAAAGGGATTAATCTCGATCAAGTGAGAAGAGCCGTCCGATGGACTGTCGAAGCGAAGATCCTGCCCGTTTGCAGCTTCATGGTTCCTCACCCTGAAGACACTTGGAAGACAGTGAAGGAGACGAAGAGGTTCATGCTCGAATTGAAAGATATGGGTGCATTCATCTACGTCAGCATGACTACGCCGTTCCCGGGGACTAACTTGTACTTGCATGCTAAGGAAATAGGAGTGACAATAGTCACTGATGATACAGATAAGTACGATTTGATTGGCGAGAGCCCAGTGATAAGAACGCGCAACTTATCGGTCGACGCGATAAAGGCTGCGTATAATGATCTTGTATCGATCTGCCCTGAAGAGCCACCCTACCTAAAAAGATAAGGCGTCACGAAATTCTTCAATTAGAGGCCCCCTTAGAGGGATTTTGCTTGAGAAGAGCGTTCTCGATGATTCAACTGAGAATAGGTTCAAGCCAGAATCATCCAATGAGCCATTGCTGAACTTGCATTCATCCAGATCTGAAACTTTAATCTCAGGATATGAGTTGCGGAAGAAGAAATCGCCGAAATAAGAGAAGCATTGGAAACCTCCTTAAAACCTGTCAATGAACATTTGAGGAGTGCGTTAGAATTACTTGCAGATAGAAGTCATCAGTACAACGCTTCAGACCCAGTTAACCTATGTCTCAACTATGCCTATGGAGTGTTGGAAGGGGAGTGCCGGAAGGCAATTAATACCGTTGGGTTGGAGCCTTCGGCCGGTTTCCTTCACGAGTTCAGCGATTACCAGACGAAGCAGTCGCTGGTCTACGATCTGCAGGAGCCTTACAGGTGGATCGGTGATGTGGCCACTATAGAGGCGTTTGAGTCTGGCACGTTGGATGTGAAGGACTTCTATTTCATGGGCGATGACTATCGTTATCGTATTGAGGTAGAGGCGAAGAGGAGAATCTTGGAACTTCTCAAAGACAGGTTCAACTCTGGCGTCAAATGCAAGGGTAAGACATGGAAGTGGGATACAATCATTCTAAACAAGACTCAGGAATTGGGTCGATATCTGTTAGGAAAATCGGAATCCCTTGATTTCATAGAGCCGTCTCCAAGCTTGAACAGGAGTGATACTCATCAGCTTCGCAGGAGAATCTTGGAGCTGACAGCGAAGCAGGCACGGGAACTTGGCATAGCTGAAACCACTCTATATGACCTTCGCAAACATGCCAGAAGCGAACAGTCTTTCAAAATCTACAACAAGGTCGCTAAAAAACTAATTGATCTATGAAGGTTGCTCGAAGCTTGAGATAGGCTAGCTTTAGATCTAAGTTGGTTGAGAGTGAAGTGAGATTGAAGTGCATACTAAAGAGTCCACGGGCTTGTTCTAGAAACTACCTTTTTTCAAACCCGCTATATCAAAAATTCTGCGGGAGGTGAATCAATGCACCGTCTATGAGCAAGGGTTGGAGGCAATCTACTCGATTTCCTAGATTGCCTAGTCAACTACTTTTTTCGTCAGCTTTTCAATAAGCTTCTGCAGGTCTTCTAAGAGGGAGTTTCTCAAAGCCCTCGTTTCTTTGACGACTGAATTCTCATTTGCGCTTTTCAACGTTGATTCCGAAATGGAATCCGCTAGACGTCTCTCAAATGGATAACCAGCAAGAAGACAGTCGATATCAGAATCCTCAACTGTCCGAGTTGCTGTTTCTTTGATAAATTGGATAGGCGTCTTCCCTATGCGAACACACTCTCGCAAGTTTACATGACCTACATGAACGCCTGCAATATGCGGCCGGTAATCCATATCATAAGGTCTATTTCGATACTTTTCAGCGTCTTTCAGGTTAGCGATTACCTTTTCGACCTCCCCTTCAATTATTTTGTTAATAGCCATTCCCGATGCTTGGAACATGGTTTGGTACTCCTTTAGTTTTCGATACACTATGTCTTCCATTTCCTTTACTTCGTTATCCATAGCATAATACATGGCACTCTTTTTGGTTGTTTGAAGATCGTTTCTGTCCGGCATCTGCATACTATACAGAATGTCCTTATGGATTTGCCCAATTGCGCTCAGCAGAGGTTCGTAGATGCTTTCTATCAAGCGATCGCTTCTTCTCAGTCTCTTGGAGATAAAGTAACCCAATCCAATGCCGCTTAAAGTTCCTCCTATGCCAAAAAGAACTGAAAAGACCGTATTGATATCGAACGAGGCCCAGCAAACACTCACTTTTCATCTTCTCCATTCAAAATTCAGACCATGAAATACTATATAGTGCGGGCAGTGAGATTTGAACTATTGTTGTGTGTGCGCACCTCCACCTAGGTGAATTCTAGGGACGCGGCAATTGCTGGCGGGTAAGGGACTTCGATATTAGACCTGAAACAAGAGGGCTTATTTCGAGTTCTTCAATAGGATAGGGATTGAGGGATTCTTTCATATGAAAAGTGGACTAGTAGCCGGCGCTATCGGAGGACTAGTCGGCAGCATAGTAGCAGTGCTCATCGTAGTACTTGAGAGTCTCTTTGTAGGGCTTGAGCCTACGCCAGTTCCTGTGGAACAAATAATTGTAACCTTCTTTGTAATCACCATAATCTTGGGAGCCATATTCGGCGCAATATACCAGAAGCTTTATGACCCGATTCCTGGCACGGGCGTCTTGAAAGGCGTTTACTTCGGCCTGATGGTTTGGTTGATAAAAGACATCGCAACGGCTCTATACCTTGCCTTCATCGACATGCAAACCCAACTCGCCATTGACTATGTCTTCATCGGATTCTTCGCTTTTATTCCATACGGCGCTGTCCTCGGAGCACTCTACAAGAAATAGCGCATTGCAGCATACAACTGTAATACGCTAGAACTCCCCTCTTTTATTTCCATAGTCTTCAAGGAGCTTTCAGTCACTCAGACTGATGGTGCGTCCGACTGAATCCGAACCATTCGTTCCCTTTTGTGTGCGTGCCCCTTATATGTAGACTACTGAATTGTCTAAGGAGTTTTTTGTATATATCCACCCCAGCCTTCTACAAACTTGCCATTGACTATTCGGAGGATGGTAAGGGCTGTTGTATCCATCTTCTTGCCAGAAGAGGCTGTCCCCGTAACTTTCTCAAGAAACCAAACCTTGTCCCCTTCAGCGATAATGTCCTCGATAGTCCTATGGAAATCGGGATAATCCTTTAACACCATAGCATAGTCTTGTTTTGCATTTTCCCTACCTCGTACTTGACTGGTATGGTCAACAAAATCTGATGCCATAAACTCATCAATAAACTCATTAATCATGGCTAGGTCTTTCTTATTAGACGCTTCAACCATCTTGCGAATAATAGCCTTATTCTCTTCTGATGACATAATAAATCTCTCATTATCGATCCTATCTTTCTTAAAATTTAAGGCTTTGGAATTTTCGAGATTATCAAGCTTATAGTATTCACAATAACTTTTCCGCAGAACCAAAAACTGGCTCTTAGGGGTATCATATGCTTCAACATGCCATTATACAATTTCTATCCTGATTTTGGTATTCCTAACCACTTTGGTGTTTTTCTCATATATTCTATATAGTCAGTTCCATATTTTTTCATACATTCAGATTCTTCAACGGGGATTTCCATAACGTGTAATAAAATCATCCAAATTAATGCAATCAAGAAATAACTCCATGAAATACTAACCAAGGCTATGCCAATGAAGAAAATGAAACCACCAAGATACATAGGATTTCGAGAATAACGGAAAATACCTTTACTGACTGGTTTATCAATGGGAGTAGTTGCAAAGCCGTAGATAGCTAGAAATCCCATGGTCGTGCCCACTATGTAGAAGATAAGTCCTGCATAGAACCATATCGTGTTAAGTTTTAAAGGTAAAAAGACTGGCAAAATATGCAGGATAAGGAAAATCACTATGAGAATCTTCGCAGATTGACCACCTGCTCCTCGACGTGCAAATACTCGAGCATTAATGATGTGCATGAAAAAAAGCGGGATAAGGAAAACCCAAGCGTTCCATAATCCCAGCTCAAAAGCTGGTATAAACAACATAGTTTCCCTCTCTTTACAGTTATCACATCAACTATCTAGCACTTTGGTGTGACCCATTTAGAACAAAGCACACCTTTTCTGGTGTCCTGACCCATTTTGTGTGTGTGCGCCCTTCTTGGTGCGGCCAACAGAATTCGAACTCACAAACTTTGGATTTGTGACATTCTAAAGACCAAATCTTAATTATAGTATCCTGGAGAATTCGAGAGCTTTGAGTTAGTTACTGTAAAACGCAATTCTTCTGTCAACTCATCACATTCAGCCTTGACAAAGCCTACGGACACAGCGTATTTCGCCATAAGCACTCGGCCATTACTCTCTACATGTTAATGTAGGGCAGCAAAAGGGCAATATCTATCAAAGTGCCCTGCTTAGAAAAGCTTCTGCTGTCCTAACTTGGTTGGAGCCCATATGAAGGGTTTCTTAGTACTAGAACAAGAAACGAGCTTCTCAGTCTTCAAAGATTTCAAGTGATAAATTACGCACGCATACGAGAGACTGGACTCTCTGCAAACGTCACGTGCGCTCCTGTTGCCGGTCTCAAGGACGTTAAGAATCTTAGTCCTAGCGACAAGCCCAGCTTTCACATTCCTTTTGAGCTGCAAGAATGCATTTGGGTGAAAAGACAAGCCTGTACCCTCGCTACATTACATATAGTCGCTTAGCCCACGTTGCTCATGTTCACGCCTGCGTTCTTTAAAGAGAGAATCGATCTCCTTCTCGATCAAAAGGAGCCTCTGCCAATAGTACCAAAGATTGTCGTCCTTAAAGTCTGCATATGAGACTTTGCTCGCCTGTAAGTCTGTTCGACCGGTGCCATACTTCAAGACAAGCTCCTTAGCAACCTCAAGATACTTTTCAATTGTGCCGCGATAAACCGTTAGCGAGATTTTGCCGCCACATTTAGGGCAAACTCCGCGCAAAGGAATCCGCCTAAACTTGGAGTTGCATTTTGTACATCTAAGCTTCTGAGTCGAGAAAGCCTTCAAGTTTCCTGTAACGTCACGCATGAAGTGAGTGGATAGGACCTTTCTAGCAACTTCACCGGCTTTAACAGCCTTGATCCTCTCTGCCAGACTAAGTTGCTCTCTAACCTTCTCCAGCATGGACCCCAGTTTCTTATAGATACTCTCGTGATTCCCCACGTTGATGTCGCCAACTCTGTGAGTGAAGCCCCAAGACTCAAACTGATCCTCTTTACCCAGTCTGTGATAGACTGTCTCAATAAAATCCATTGCAACTCTGGGGTCCGTTCCTCTGGCAGCCTCCTCGAAAAAGACTGTTGGAAATCCATCAACAACCTCTATGTTCGTAGCTTGACGGGCAACTTCGAACGGGTTGATGACTAAGGTCAAGAGCAGAGGAGCGTCCATCAATCCGCCAATCTTGGCGGGAAGGAAAGACCTAGAGAAATTCAGAAGCACATCCAGAGCCAGAATCAATGCGTCCTCATCTCCATCGCAATCGCGCCTTTTTGCAGCATGCCAGAAGGGGTGGGCAAAACAAGCATCCGCCTCCGTAAACCCTATGATTCTACCAGCCACACCAACAGAAGTATGTGGTGAAAGCCCTATGATCATGTGACCGACAAGATCATCCTTAGACCGAACCTTGTAGTAAGCAGGCAGCCCATACAATCGTTCAAGGAGCTCGTCAAGGAATCCGGCGACTCTAACGAAATAGTCTGCGCACTTATCTGGAATTATTACGTCCCCAACCTTAAGAGGGCAAAGCTGATTATCGTTAACGAGGTCTTGACCATCCATATCATAGTCGTAGCCCAAGTCCCGAATCCTTTCTACAGGAACGCCCACTTCTCTTGGCTTAAAGTGCGTCAAAGGACAATTTGTCGCATCGAAGCGTACCGTGCCATCTTTGAAGACGGAAAGATCGTACTTAGCCCTTAGAATTCCTTTCTCGATGGGTTCGGGCACTCTGTCGCCACTCGTCAGGCCTCTCACGCCCTTGACAACGTCGGGAGGGTTTTCCATGCCAAGTCGCTTACACGCAGAGTCTAAGAGGCCTTTAAGGTCGATCGTCCTCCTCTCATAAGAGGCGAGAGGAATCTTGCACGCTGGGCACAAACCTTGTGCAAGACTTCTTCCACAGTTAGGGCAAACGCGCTCAATCGAAGTCTCTACATGACATTTGGGACATGAAATCAGATGCGTTAACTCTTTACACGATGGACAACGCCGCCTCACCAGTTCAACAGTAATCATTTGTTTAGTCGCGGCCGCTTCAACGATATTCCTTCTCGCGCCGCCGGACAAGCCTACTGGAAAGAGGCAGTGAACCACCGGCCGCATCTCTCTACGTTTAGCCTTCTCTGGCCGACCCATTCTCGCCCCCACGAAAGCGGGGGCTTTATCATGAATCTTCACGCCAGACAGTTTGCTCGCAAGCTCGACGGCAGAACTAGCATCGTACTCTCCCTCGCTGACTTCTCTATGCAAACCCAAACATCTGTGGATGACCGCGGCTTCATCTTCAATCCTTATAATCTCGCCGGCCAGAACATGTGGTACACAGAGCTTCTCAAGGGTAGCTTTCAACTCTGGGTCAAACTTCACCTCTGCTCCGACCGGGAAGGCGGCTTCAAGCCGAAATACGGCAGAGCTGAAGTGTTGGCGAAGATGCTTGAACTCGTCAATTGATATATTTCCCCAGAAATAGGTGTATCTTGGATGCAACGGGACCCCAAGGACATCACAGAGTGTGAGTGCCTCAATCGGCGTAGGCTTAGCCTCAAGAGCATTGGAGAGCATAGAAGTTAGCCGCGACTCATTTACCCCAGCCTTTAATGCAACTTGAGGTATAGACGCGCCACAGGTCTTGACTGCGCTGGCAAGAAGTTCCCCCCACCACTCCTCCACGAACCCGGAAGGAACTAAGGGACGGTTGTTCTCGAGAAACTCTCCAAAAGCAACAAGAAGGTCGCCCAGAAATAGTATAGCCTCAACTGAATCAACAATCCGTTCAGCAGTCTTCAAATCTTCAACCTGAAGGACGGTTCCATCTTTCAATCTTACAACTGGCGGCTCAATAGATTCGACAGGAAGAACTACTCCAGCCTTCCCTGGCTTCTCTACCCGCAGTTGTGTTCCAGTTGCCATAAAATTTCCTAGAATAGACATCGTTGCAGGGTGAACTCCCAAAGCGGCCAGTCCAGTATTCCTTGAGCGTCCATAGCGAAGTCTAAACCCTCCATGAGATGCAGGGAACGAGAAGATCGGCCTTCCCGCAACCACGTCTTCCATATACATGAATTCACGAACCTCCTCGTTCTCTGTCATAGGTGGCCTTATCTCCCTCAGCCAACCCCAGCCGCCGATCCCCAGCTTCTCGACGATCTTCAGAACTTTCTGGGTTCTGCCGATGAGTCCATCATTAACAACCCGTAGCGCGCCTCCGCGAACGCGGTTCGTCTCAATTCTAGGGAGATTCCTGAAAGACGCCACTTCGATAGGGTCTGTCTCTACGCCGTTGACTTCAACAGGGAGATTCAATACAGCATTGAAAAGTTCTCTGTCGGAGAGCTTGTACTGGAAACGGGCAACCTCTCTTTCATAGAGCCTCAGCTCCTCTACGAATCTTCTCGCCTCCGTCTCTGTACCTTTGTATCTGTCCAATCCGAGCAAGCGCCTGACGAAGTCAGCTACGATGAGAATGAGAGCCATCTCCGTTCCTCCCGCCGAACGGATAGGACCCGCGAAATAAACTGCAAGATACTTGGTCTTATCCGGATTCGTCTTTATTCTAACGCTGGATATACCCTGAATCGGTGCGACAGTTACGCCTTCGTCGAGGATTGACAGAGCTGTTCGAATAGCTTGTTCAGCAGCAGCTTCCCCGGAAACACCAAACCTTCCGTAGACTATCTCCTCAGCCACCTTGAAAGCCAACTCCTCCCTAGGCATCAATTTGCTGAGTTCACGAATTCTCGTAGCCACTTCAGATGGCCCGATCGATTTTTCAACTCGCTCGGCTAGATCTAGTGTAACAATAGATTCCGGCTGGAAAGCTGGGTCCAGTTCTTTCAAGCGAGCTTGTTTGGCTATCGAGCCGATCTCCTCAAATTCGTGTTCAAGCTTGAGAAAGTATTCTTCTTGATGCTTAGGAATGGTGCTCTCCAAGATATGCACCAAGATAATTAGAGCTCTTCGAACATTTAATGCGCTCGCTAGCGTGTAACGCCTTTAGTGCTCTGTCGTCTCACTTTCATTAGAAGCAGGTTTACCTGTGGCGTAAAACTTGTCAGTAAACTTGCAGTATATATCAACTGGTTGCGCAGACCCTGCTGCTTCAAGTTCATCCTTTAGACCGCATGCACCACAATGGACGATAGAACGGGTAGCCTCCTTGATAATCTTGACCGCCTCTTCGCCACAACTCGGACAGATAAATACTGTAGGCAGTTTCTTTTTAACTACCTTGACTACCCTTCTCCGTCTTCTACCCAATCGTGTAGCCTCCGAGGATTATACGAAGAAATTGCGCCTTTAAACCTAGTGGATATAACTTCATTGGCTCAAAGGCTATACGGGAGCCTTAAATCATGCGCCACCGTTCTATACCCAATTTTCATCGATAGCGGCGGTCTACGCTTATGTTCGCTCCGAAGCCATCTCTCCTCGATTCGTGTTACGCTCTCGAGCGGCAGATTCAGCTGTCTAGAAATCTCTTCTGGCAGCATAAAGTGTTCAAGTCCGTACAGGATTAAATCAAGAGTTTCGTATTTCAACCCAAGTTCTCCTTCGGCTGACTGTCCCGGCCATAGAGCTGGGGTTGGAGCCTTCGCCACTATCTCTTCCGGTAGATTAAGATGCCTCGCAAGGGCTTGAACTTGGGTCTTGAAGAGATCTGCTAACGGGGCGAGATCAGCGCAATAGTCACCCCACTTCGTGAAGTACCCGAGCATTATTTCGCTCTTGTCACCGCTTCCCACGACGAGTCTCTGCAGACTGTTGGCATAGTAGTAAAGAATCACCATTCGAGAACGCGCTTTTATATTCCCATCGGGGATGCGTTGTTCCAAATTGTAGTTGGGAATTGTTTTTCGAATAGTCTCGATAGTTGATGTTATATCGATTAGTTTAAACTGTATCGTGAAAAGCTCGCTGATATCTTTGGCATGCTGTATATCCTGTTCGTTCCATGTTTGGTGTTCCGGGAGACAGATGCCTAGAACCTTATCCCCTCCTATGGCCTTGGCCGACAGAGCTGCAACGGTGGAGCTGTCGATACCTCCGCTTAAGCCAACCACCAATCCTTTTGCTTGCGTCTTTTCTGCATATCCTTTAATGAAGTCTAGCAGTCGCCGCTCGGTTTGCCGCATATCAATCTTAAGAACGTCGGGGGCGAGATTCAATATTTACCGCCTCTCAGAAAGATGAAAGAGTGGCATGTTCTTAAACGCTTAGATCCTTGATTCGGGCCTCTACGCAAAAATTAATGCAAGAGGGGAACGCATGTCTATTATCCGAGATGACCAGCTTGAAACCCACCACAGTGGCTCTAGGCCAATTTGAGCCCAGAGTATGTGATAAAGACTACAACATCAAGAGGATGGAAGAGCAAGCAGCTCACGCCGCCAGAAGCGGATGCGACCTCGTTATCTTCCCAGAAATGAGTTTAACAGGATACGTTTGTCGTGACTTGATCTACAAGTTGTCGGAACCTCTAAGAGGGCCATCCATCGACAAGCTAGAGAGAATTGCCAGAGAGCATAATCTGCATATTGTCTTAGGGATGCCAGAGGAAAGTGGAGCAAGGGGCATAATTCACAACTCTTCCGTTCTACTGAGTCCGACGGGCGTAGTGGGCGCCTATCGAAAAATGTATCTTCCGACACATAGCGTATTCGAAGAGAAACGCTACTTCCGCCCTGGCCATGAAATCCAGCCTTTTGATACCGCCATTGGCAATATTGGCATGCTAATATGCTATGACCTCTTCTTTCCTGAAATCGCCCGCCTTCTCACGGTGGCTGGCGCGCAGATCATCGTCTGCATCTCTGCTTCACCGAGCGGGAGAAGAGATTACTTCGAGACTCTGACCAAAGCGAGAGCGATCGAGAACAGCGTCTTCTTAGCTTATGTAAATCTTGTTGGAATAGAGGATGGGCTGCAATTTTGGGGCGGTAGCCATGTGTTAAGCCCAGAAGGGAGACTTCTAACCAAAGGGAAGTATGATGAAGAAGACTTGGTCTTCGGAAGAATTGATTACGAAGATTTACCTCGATCAAGAACCTTTCTCCCCACCCTAAAAGACTTGAGGCCTGAGTTGTTCGAATCCTTGAGAGAGAAGGTAAGCAAGCTTTAAGCTGTTGTAGGCTATTCCCACCTGTCTTTCCGGGCTGGCAGTTCTAATGATGCAGCCGTCAGGATTAACGCCTTGAAATCATCCTCCAAGACCCCCCTCCCCTCTGTTTTATGTAAATTGACGCATAGCTTCCGACTGCCCCATTAGGATATTTATGGCCGGTGGAATATTGACACCATAACTTTTTACGTATGCTCTAGAATACAAAACTGTATTCGAGAGGGGTGAACCTCTACGGCTCAAGACGAAGCCATTGAAGAAGGACGGAAGTGGCTCAAACAGACTGTGGGCGACCCAATTGTGGGCCTTCTGATCGAAAATAGCAGTTTGACAAGAAAACAGTTCGAGACTTTCATCATCAGTCTACTAGGAGACCAATTTCACATAGAAACAGGCAGTAGAATAAGAAAATTGAGAGTAAGGACGGATACTTTTAAGATAACAAGAGGGGCATTCAACAGGACCTTAAATCAGGCGAAAGCAAACGTGATTAGATCCATTTATACGCTCTTTCTCCTCGGTTATGTTGGAGTCTTTGACACGCCTCAACTGGGTCCTTTTCTCGAGTTGGCAGACAACATAAAGGCATATCTTGAGGATAGGAAGAGCCTCCCGAGACAGGCTAGTGACGAAGAGTACAAGAGGGCGGTTCAGGATGTGGCGCAGAGACTGGCGGAGCTCATAGAGACTCTTGCCAAAGGTGCTACGTTTTCTGATAAACTGTGATCTCGTGACGTCACATGAAGCGCATACTGTCTACAACATCTGCCTGTGGAGCCGTAAGTACTAGCACGAGCCGTCGAGACCAAACCTCCACATCACGCTACGCCTACATACACATTGTAGGTGCATCACGCTATCTGAAGCGTACATCACGCAGAACTCACCCGTGATAAGCGCCCTGCGCTGAACGGCCCCCTTAGAGCTGGGCCGCCGTGTCACAGAGATATCATCTATCCAAGCCTAGACGCTTTCAATCAGGTCCCGACGGAAAAGATAGAAATACTTGTGATGTCACATAACATCACGGATAGCCTTGAATTCAATGGACTGGTCTGTTCCTGCATTCGCTATCTTGGCCATCGCTGCAGGAGGACTTCTGGCAGTATTGTCTGTGCGTTACCGACGCGATCGGCGCCTGTTCATGGAATCGAAGGATCTTGTTAGCGGGGTTGTTCGAGTTTTCAGTGGCCGCCTCAAAAAGCAGGAGGAATTGTTGGATGCGATAAATGAGACGATGCATCATATGTTGAAGACACAGGAGGAACAACAATCAAGGTTAGAGAGAATCACAGGGCACATGACACAATCGATGGATGTCGAACGACGATTAATAGGGGCGTTAGCGAGACTTGGAGAAAAGGTGAACCGGCTCCTGTCTGGATCCGTCATCGAAGAAAAGGCAGAACTTTTGGAAAGATTACCGGCGGGTGGATACGTAGAATCCATGGAAACTGCGCTCTCGAGGTTGACTCCTACTGAATTGAAGGTCTTGCAGTTACTTGTTGTAGAAGGCCCACTACCATCTCCGAGCATTGGAAGGACCGTCGGGAAGTCTAGGGAGCATACAGCAAGGCTGATGAAGAAACTTTATGAACAGGGATATGTAGATCGGGAGACATCAAGAATTCCTTACCGCTATAAGGTGAACGAAAAAATACGTGGTGTATTAGAGAGGAAGGAAGACAAGACTAAGCAGAGGGTTGAGGAACAGGCCCAGGAGAAGCAGGTTGCCTAACGGCATACCGCCAGTCATTTGATGAGCCGGATCGTGTGACTAGACCCTTGTCGACGAGTCTTGAGAGGTAAGTGGACACCGTGCTAAGGGCAGGACAGTCATTATAGACGGTTTCGTATTCTCTCTGAACGTCCTTAGACGAGAATATGCGGCCAGAGAGGCGGCCCAGTACGACCGCCGTTAACCGATCGAATTTGTTGCGAGCAACTGAAAGGAGACTTCGATCCGAAGAAGATCCCCCTGCGGTCCCTGCCATGAGTTCTACATAATCGAGAAGTTGAGAGACTTTCTCCCGTGTGATTTGCCCCTCGACCGTCACGGTGTGTTTCGTCCCGCGATCGTCTGTAAACTGTATTTTTACTCTCTTCGTTGTCATAAGGAAGAGCAAGTCTCCAGTTGCGCGGCTTCACTAGCTCTTTCTTCACAAACTTAAATGATTTTCGGTGAACCCTAGTACATGTGATTGAGAGGAAACGAAGGACTGGTACTAGTTTCCAATGGAAAAACACACACTCCACTGGAAATGAGGGGGTCTCAGACTCGTTCACAAGCAGAGCCTATAAAAACGACGGCTCTTACTAGAAGGAGAAGGAAATAGAATAGTCTTGCAAACTGTGAAGGAGCCTTTGTGAAGATCCAGCCTGTCCCCTGGCTTTCGATTGGACCTCCTTGAATGCAGGGCTATCGGTTTGTGGGTGGGTGTGAGTATTTAGTGTAAAATGGTAAATAATCTCCTTTTTTATGCTTGCTTGTTTCTTACCGTTTGGAGGCTATTGTTTCCTCCCGCACCAACACCACCCACAACTGAGGGGCTCCTCCAGATGAAACGTGGGGGTGTGAGGGTATAGTTTTCTCTTGTTCTTCGTCTCCTTTCCTGTACAACATTCATTAATATACCTCCACTCGAAACACGAGGCTTACCTCTGGAGGGCCTTCTATGTCCACTGAAGCCTTAAACGGAATCTTTGATAGGTTCCTCTCCGGTCCAACGATATTCCTCGATCGAAATGTTCTGAGACATGACTATGTTCCTGGATCACTACCGCATCGAGACGAACATATTCGCAAACTTGGCGGGATACTAGCACCAGCCTTGAATTCATCGAAGACATCGAACATCTTCCTGTATGGTAAGACGGGAACAGGGAAGACAGCGGTGGCAAGATTTGTCCTCACTCGTCTTGAGCAGAAGGCCCAGGAAGTAGGGGTTCCTCTGAGAAGTGCCTACGTGAACTGTAGGTTGGCGGGCACGAACTATAGGGTCCTTGCGGAGTTGTGCCGAGTGGTTGGGGCTGAAGTGCCCTTCACCGGCGTTGCGGTCGGAGAGCTTCTTGACCGTTTTCGCGAAGCGTTAGGCCATAGTAGCTCTCCTCTTCTAGTAGTCTTGGATGAGATAGATGCGTTGGTGCGTCGGCAGGAAGACGACGTTCTGCTATACGAACTCACCCGGATTAACGAAACACTGAGGCGAAGCTGGGTGTCCCTCATTGGACTGTCTAATGATCTTCACTTCAAGGAGTTTCTCGATCCTCGCGTTTTGAGTTCTCTGAGCGAGGAGGAAGTGGTGTTCAAGCCGTACTTGGCGGATGAGCTTTACGATATCCTTTCTGAGAGGGCAAAGGCTGCGTTTAGAGCAGGAACGATGCACAACGCAACACTGCGATTATGTGCAGCATTGGCCGCTGGTGAGCACGGCGACGCGCGCAGAGCCCTTGATCTCCTGAGGGTGGCAGGGGAGATGGCAGAGAGAGAAGGGGTCTCCGCAGTGGCGGAAGAACACGTTAGGGGAGCCCAACAGAAAATTGAACAAGATCGTGTTTCCGAGGTTCTGAGATCTCTCCCAGTTCACTCAAAACTTTTGTTAACGGCTGTCCATTGCCTTAGCATCAAGCTTTCCGATGGCGCTGTGACTGGGGACATCTACGAGGCCTATAATGAACTGTGTGGTGAGGCCGGGATCGCGCCACTGACGCAAAGGCGGGTCAGCACTCTTGTGAGTGAGTTAGACGTTATGGGTATTCTTAACGCGCGGGTCGTTAGTTTCGGCAGATATGGACGGACAAAGAGGATCCGACTCGCGGCTTCAAGCAAAGCCATTATAGAGGTGTTTTCAGAGGATAGTCTGGTCGGGCGTCTACTCGGATATGTTCCCAAATGTCTCCAGCAACGTAGGAAAAGCCCTTAGAACAGTCGGAGTCGACGACGGAGGGTTTCAATCACAATGGCCTTCGATTAGGAGACAGGGTAAAGCGGTTCTCGCCGCCGTCTTATTGAACGAGTACTGGATCGACGACATCCATGTTGGGGAAATAACGGTTGACGGGCTCGACGCCACAGAGATCCTTGCAAACCTTCTCGACCGCTGGGAGTTTGACGCCGTATTCCTAAGCGGAGTGTCCTTCGCCGGCTTCAACCTGATAGACGCCGAGGCCATCCACAAGAGGTTTAGGAAACCCGTCATAGTTGTCTCTGGCGACAGACCAGACAACATGGCGGTGAAGAAGGCCCTGAAGAAGCATTTCACTGATTGGGAGGCGAGATGGAAGATCGTTAGGAAGCTCGGTAGAATCTATAGCGCAGCGCCGGTTGTTGCAGAGCCTCCTCTCTACTTTGAGGCCGTCGGATTAAGCGCTAGATCGGCCAAATTGATGATACGCGCACTCGCCGTTTCTTCACGACTTCCTGAACCCATTAGAGTTGCGCGACTTATTGCCCGTGGCTTGACGCGGTATACATAACGGCGCTCAGCTATTGTGGAGATGCGAAGTCCATCATATGTAGCTCTAGCGTTTGGAGGTTTAGGAGCGGAAGGATTCCAGGAGTAGGATCCAGACCCATCTTCTTCTGATAATCAGTTTGCGCCTGCCAAGCTCCACAGTTTACAACTAGGGTTCCACGATAGGTTTCATGCTTCGCGACATGTATGTGACCTGCCTGGAATACGTCCGGCGGGTTTTCCACTACGAGGTAATCTTCTGCTTCCGGTGCGATTGTGGTTCTTTTGCCGTATTCTGGCGCAAGATGCCTGCATTTGAGTAGGAGCTCCATCGCCTTCTCTGGGGTTTGAAAACTGAGGTTAGGGAAAGTTGCCACTACATCGTCTAAACTTCTTCCATGATAGACTAGGAAGTGTACATTATGTATTTTGATTTCCGCTGGATTTCCTAGCGAGATGACGTTTCTAGCTGCGTAGATCGGGTCTGCGAATTCTTTCGGTATGGCTGGTTGCGGGAGTGCTTGTCTAACTGCGTCATGGTTTCCAGGGATGAAGATGACATCTATGTAGTCTGGTATCTGTTCTATGTATTGCGCGGCTAGTTTGTATTGCTCATGTACGTCCTTTATGCTCAGTTCATCCTCTTGCCTTGGATAGACCCCGATCCCGTCAACCAAATCTCCAGCGATTACCACATACTTCGTTCTCTCTGCAATCTCCACTTGCTTTGATCCCCCTATCTTTCCGTTCAGCCAAAGGACAACGCGACTGAAAGCGTCCTCTAGGAAGGTTTTGCTTCCGACATGTATGTCCGAGAGAAGGGCTGCATAGACTGGTTCGTCCGCGTGGTTAGCTCTCTTCTCCGGTATGTCTGGTAGGATTAAGTTTTGGCCTACGAACAGGTCTTCTCTTGCTTTCGTTGCCTCAATGCATACAACTTGGTCTAACGGGGTTCTCTGCGCGGCTTCGATTAGAAGGCGATCCGCTTCTGCCGGGATCAATACCGTGGCGGCGTTCTCTAAGTCGTCCACTTGGAGAAAAATTCTTCTTGTCTTTTCTCTCTTCTCCATGACCATCGCGATGAACTTTACCCTTTCGTTTGGAGCTGCTTCTAACGCTTCACTGATAGTCTTCGCGTCTTTTACATCTAACCTCTCTCGCAGAATTCTACTGATCTTATGGAATCTGTTTCTAAAGTACTTTGTAAAGTCCTCTATTGTTCCTCCTGACCCCATCGTCTCCGTCGGGTCCCTGATGATTTGAATTCTGCTCTCCACTTCCTTTGCATAAGGAATTCGCACTCTTACCGATTCCATGGTTGAGGGCGTCGCTAACTCCTTTTCCTTTCTCAGCTTCGCGGTAATCTTTTCAACAACATCTCTCGTTACTACCCTGGGTTTCGGCGTCAGTTGATTTACTTCGTTCACTACTTCTTTAGTTACTTCCTCTAGCTCCTCTCGTTCTTGCAGGAGCTTTAGAGTCTCAAAAGCGCCTTTGTCCAGTTGATATCCTGCTAGGACTATTGTTTTGACTGCGGTTTTGAGGCGCTCCGTCAATTTCTAGGTTCCCTTTACAGTATTATGGTTCGTCTGTCACTCTTAATTATCCTCCTTGATATGGCTATCTTGAGGGTTTCATCGGCTTGGAATTGCGTAGTCTGCAGAAAACGACCGACGAACCTTTGTGACTTTACCTAAAACACGTGGCAGCCGTTTCAATTTGGATCACGGCGCGGTCCTAGGTTTTGTTGAGGGCAAAGCTGGCCGTTTAATTATAGCTCCTTATGGTGGAGGCAGAAACTCGAGGAAATATGTTTAATCTATAGTTTTCATGTATTGAATTCGAGTCGCCGGGATGGCTGAGCGGTTAAAGCGACGGCCTCGAGATCTTCATTTGGATGGGTCTAGACAGGTTAGCCGTTGGGCGCTTGCGCCCTCGAGGGTTCGAATCCCTCTCCCGGCGCCACACTCTATGTGGGTTTGGCAAGCCTCTTGGGGTTTCCATAATCCTTTCTCTACCGCGCAACAATCGACTAGACGCGCTGTAAGGGCCGTGAACACTACCTATCCTCGCGCTTTGAGCATCTTCGCGGCTGTGGTAAACACATGCTCGCCTTTAGCGTTAGATCCCCAGTAAGTCAATAGTTTCAGACTTTCAGGGTTGAGAGTGAAACCTCTTTCGAGTTTCCCATCGACGGCATCTACATCCAACGATGCCGCCAAAACTCTGCCGACGACAAGCCCACCGTCGCTGAACTCTTTCGTAAACTCGACAGCGCACTCCAAGTGTAGCTTGCACTCTTTGATTCGAGGAGGCTTAACTCGTTCCGAAGGGATCTGCGTCAAACCAGATATCTTCAGTTTATCCGTTCCCTTCGGGTATCCCTTTGAAGTCGCAAATAACGGTTTTAATATCTCTTCTCCCGGCAAATTTACCACGAACTCGCGCGTGGCCAGAGCATTCTTCCAAGTCTTATGCCCAAGGTCAGAGGCAAACGCGATCAACCAAGGATCAACGGAAACACCAATGACCCATCCATGAGGCGCAGCATTCGGGTTGCCCATCTCGTCAATCGTCGTTATTATCGTTGTAGTTGTCGGAAGCAACTTCCAATTCTCAGCATTTAGCTCTGAAGGAAAGACTATCTTAGTCAAAGCGGCATCATCCTCTTGCTTAGACAATTAACATGAGATTCGCAATTTGAAAGTTTTGTGCGCACATGACGAGTAAATTGAGATTCTTGACCAGGGGAGGCTTATCGGAAGGGCGTTCTGGTCAAACTTGGTACGGGAATAATCAGCACCTACACTCAACCGAAGAGTGGAAAAGACTTTTCGAAGGTTGACATAGCTTGTTATATCCCATCTTGCATTTTCTATCGTGATAAGATAGACAGCCTTGCTACGAAAGCATACCTAGCTCATGTCCTAGCACATTCGAGTGAGGAGTCGCTTAATCTAGACGGATTTGATCTTACGATGTAGTATCGATGCGAGAAGCCATCGAGAAAGGTCACTCTCGTGAAGCAGCGCATTTAGTCACAGACGAGACGCTAGATGTCTACACAGCATCCGGTACTGCCGATACAATCTACGAAAGAAGCAGAGAGTACCGATCATCTGGCGTGACTTTGCCTATCGTATGCCCAACAGGTTCACAGATCAAACGCGTAATTGAAGCCTCATCGAAATTTATACTGGACTAAGTTCTTTCCAACGTTTTCATTTTCGACGCATTTCACTCTTCAGGACAAGTTTAACTTACGTCCATTTAATAGAACATAATGGATCGAATCCTAATCATGGTGACTTGGTTGACAACTAGATTCATTTCGGCGGCCCATCCACAAACGAGAGCGGCCGGTCAGTACCATATCGCCTGTAAAAGAGGCGACGTTGGCCGATATGTCTTTCTACCGGGTGATCCAGATAGGGTTCCGAGGATTGCTGGATTATGGGACTCAGCTCAAGAAGTTTCTTCACATCGAGAGTATAGGATATGGACTGGACGACTAGACGGAATTATGGTTTCAGCATGCTCAACCGGCATCGGCGGTCCAGCAACGGCAATCGCTTTTGAAGAATTGGCGGCAATAGGCGGAGACACGTTTGTTCGTGTTGGAACATGCGGTGCTCTTCAAAAAGAAATTCAATGCGGAGACTTGGTCATCTCGACTGCCGCCGTGAGGCTTGATGGAACTAGCAAGCAGTACGTGCAACCGGAGTATCCAGCGGTAGCTAACTACGAGATCGTTCTCAGTCTTATAGAGGCTACTGAGAAACTCGGCTACCGTTATCATGTCGGCTGTACTGCGTCTTCAGACAGCTTCTACGTGGGCCAAGGGAGACCTGGATTCAAGGGGTACCTTCCTTTGGGCGCGGATAAGACAGTGGAAACAATGAGTAGGGTAAACGTCTTGAACTTCGAGATGGAAGCCGCGACGATCTTCACGCTTGCGGGAATCTACGGGTTGAGGGCGGGTGCCGTCTGCACGGTTTACGCGAACCGTATCACAAATAGGTTCGCGACCAAGGGGGAAGAGGAAGTTTGCAAAGTGGCCGTTGAAGCCGTAAGAATTCTTGCTCGATGGGATAAAGAACGCAAGAAGAAACGGAAACAGTATTGGTATCCAAGGTTAAGTTTCGGAAGGTGAAGAGTTGCCCCAGCTCTTCGGAACGTCCGGCATTCGCGGAAGCCTACATAAGATTACGCCTCAACTATTCATGAGTCTCGGTTTATCACTTGCAACATCCCTAGAGAATGAAGGCGAGGTTGTAGTCGCATCGGATGCTAGAACATCATCAGAGGCGCTCAAGAACGCTTTGTCATCAGGCTTGATGTCAGGAGGATGCACTGTCGCGGATCTGGGTTTAGTTCCGCTTCCAGCTTTTGCATACACAACCCGAGAGCGTAAATCGAAAACAGGAGTAATCGTCACAGGTTCGCATAATCCACCTCAAGACAACGGGTTGAAGTGTTATGATGGGAGTGGCATGGAGTATATGCCTCGAGAGGAAGAAGTCCTAGAAGACTTGATGTTAAATGAGAAGTATAAACATGTTGACTGGAAGAAGGTCGGTAACAGATCACATGTGACAAACGCTAACGAAGAATATATTGAAGCAGTTCTTCGTAAAGTTGCGAAAGTGGAAAGAAGGATTAAAGTTCTAGTTGATTGTGCGAACGGAACGGCCTCAAACGCTACACCCACAATCCTATCGAAACTGGGATGCACAGTTGTGACCATCAACGCATCTATTGACGGAACCTTTCCTGGAAGACTTCCCGAACCTTCACCCGAAAACTTGAGAAACACATGCACACTCGTCAGAGAGATTGGAGCTGACATCGGTATAGCTCACGATGGAGACGCAGATAGACTCTCAGTCATTGACGACAGAGGAAGATACACAACAAATGACAGCGTCCTAGCGCTCTTCGCTAAGCTACTTCTCGAGAGACATGGCGGACACGTAGTCACATCTATCGACACATCTTTCAGAATAGATCAAGTTGTCAAGAAGGCTGGCGGAACTCTTGAAAGGACTAGACTTGGCAAGACGCATCTGATTCTCAAAGAGAAGCCGAACGCAAAGATCACCCTCTGCTGTGAGCCTTGGAAGATAATAGATACACATTGGGGCTATTGGGGAGACGCGATCTACGCGACAGCCCAACTCATAAAACTCTTGGACGAGAGCAAGGGTTCAACATCAGAACTTTTTAAGGAGATCCCTGATTACCCGCAAAAGAGAACCTACCACCCCTGCCCAGACACCTTGAAACAGCCAACAATGGCGTTAATCCAACGAAAACTCTCAGAAGAGAAGAGAGTAGCAAGCATATGGACATACGACGGCATCAGAGTGAACTACGAAGACAACAACTGGGCCTTAATTAGGCCTTCAGGAACAGAGCCGAAGATCAGAATTTACTGCGAAGGCGTAACAACGAAACGGCTGAATCAACTTGCCAAACAATCAATCTTGCTGGTAAAAACGGCCATAAACAAAGCAGAGAAACAACACAATTAAGAAGTCCCGAGGATTCATACAAACAGGTTCATCCTAAACTGGGCCCCGTGATCTCAACCAATCTCTAACACATCTTTGAAGCTATCAAGCATATGGGCCATGACTTCCAACAAACGGCGCATCTGAAACTCTGAACTTCTGTGATCTGTCAACATCTGTTCTTCGCTCTCTAACGTCCATTTCAAGCTTCTCTATGTCACTCTTCGCGTTAGGAACTCAAACGACCATGTTACTTTCAAACCAACGACTGCGACTATACAGATTATTTATAAGGGATGCGTTTAGATTCAATTTGGTTTTAAATTAGGGTGAAGCTGCGATGCCAAGCCTGTCCTACAGAACAGGCATGATTAGGCTCTCACCAATTCGCCAAGTCGCAATGTTGCTCGATGAGGCTAGAAAGAGGGGAGACATAATCTCGTTTGGAGGGGGCGCACCAAGCGTTCCTCCGGCCAAAGAGGTTATCGATCATATGTGCGATCTAGTGAAGAACGATTCGCTCAGAGTTTGCGGATACACCGGTTCTAGAGGGAGAATAGAGCTCAGGAATCTCATTGCTCAAGATGTAGAAAAGTATGGAGGATTGGACTATGCCCCTGAAAACCAAGTCATTGTTACAGATGGTGGAACGGAAGCAATCTTCTCTGCACTTATGGCGATTCTGAACAAGAATGACGAAGTGATTATTACAGATCCAACCTACTTGGGCTATAGCGAATCTGTAAAGCTGGCCGGAGGAAGAATCAAAACTCTTCCAGTGACTGTTGAGAGAGGCTATCAACCAGATATTGAAGATCTAAAACGAATTATCTCAAACAGGACCAAAGCGTTTGTTCTTCTATCCCCTGACAATCCTACTGGGAGAGTAATAGACAAGAGATTTGCGAAAGGACTAGTCGATCTGGCAATAGACAATGACTTCTGGATAATTAGCGACGACACATACAAACACATCATATACGAAGGAGAACACGTCTGGATCAGCAGCCTCCCCGGAGCTTACGAAAGAACGATTCTGCTATGCAGTTTCTCGAAGGAAGCTTCGATTCCAGGATTGCGGCTCGGCTACGCCCTGGGCCCGACCGAGGCGATAGATGCCATGGAGAAGATAAAGCAGTACACAAGCCTAGCGCCGAATACCATTGCGCAGTACGCCATGGTCAAATTCCTCAGCGGCAATGTGAAACAGCGATACTTGAGGGAAGTCGTGATTCCGACATACAGAAAGAGAAGAGACTTGATGAGTGAATGCTTAAAGAAGTACCTGCCGGAAGCAAAATCAGCGAAGCCATCGGGTGCATTCTATTTCTTCGTAAATATGAGTGCGTACCTAGCGAAAATGGGGAGAATGGATGAAGAATTCTCGAACCGGCTGCTCTACAGAAAGAATGTGGCTATAATTCCGGGATCATTCTTCGGTCCTAACGGACGGCAACACATACGGTTAACGTTTGTAACTGAACCGGAAGAGAGAATAGAGGCAGGCGTAAGAGGCATGGGAGAATACGTCTTCAGCTACACATTCTAATGGATAACACGGTTTGAGAACAACAAGAAACGCTAATCCTTTTTAAGGAATGAGAGATACGGGAGATCGCTGATCTCCTTGCAGGAAGTTTAGAAGATTGTAAGTTCCACCGCGTGCGGATTGATTCGGATTCTCTCAAAAAGCTATGTGACGATCTTTAATCAAAACGGATCCTTGGCATCTTCTCTTGATCTATCTTCTTACAGTTGCCTCGCGGCTCCGTGCTTCAGTAATAAGGTCCGTCAGTGCAGCGAAAGCTTTGCCAACATCCTCCATCCTTAATACTATTATCGTATCCGTAAAGCAACTCATAGTCTCCTCTATATTCAAATGTCGTCTAGAAACTGGGCTGTAGAAGGCTATTGCACATCCAGGTGTCTTAATGATCTCTTTAGGACTGTGAACGATTATCGCGGCTAAGCCTCTTCTTTCATCCAGTATGTCATCTTTGGAGAACATCGAGACTATCTTATGGAACAGTTTCTGGTCAGCGATGAAGGTCACAGCTGAGGTGCCCTCAAGAACTTGAAGAAACTCACTCGTGAAGTTTGCCAGAAACCTTCTGATGATCTCTAATGTCCTACGTGTTTTCTCAACAGAGATTTTTGCAACATCGGTTCGAAGGTTTATCGTGCTTCCTGCGATGACTTTGAGGAGATCTCCTTCCTGGGCCTTATAGGAGACGCTGGCTCTTTTAACTGAGGTTATTACACTCTCCAGCTTGACTCTTTTTCCCAACGTAGCTTCAACTTTCGGCTTTAACATTCTTGCTATAGCGCTGTAGTTTCCATATCGATATTGAAGCGCCTCTTGGAGAGAGAGATTTCCGTCTATTAACTCTTGAACGGCTTTAGAGATACTTTTGACCAAAAACATTCGCCATTTGACCTAGACTGAACAAATTCGACCAAAACCCATTTAAAGCTTTCCTAGGACAAGTTATGGAAAACGCGCGCCTCTAGGAGACGGTCAACTTGGTTGACAAGGTTGTTCTAGCCTACTCGGGAGGTCTTGATACATCTGTCATTATCAAGTACCTTCAGCAGAAATATGATTCTGAAGTTGTTACGGTGACGGTGGATGTAGGTCAGCGAGATGACTTGAAGGCTATTGGAGAGAAAGCCAAGGCGCTCGGCGTCTTGAAGCATTACTCGATTTGTGCTAAGGAAGAATTTGCTCAAGACTACGTTTTTCCGTCGATAAGAGCGAATGGACTCTATGAAGAGAAATATCCCATAAGTACTGCCCTAGCGCGACCGCTCATTGTGTCAAAGCTGGTCGAGGTAGCTGAAAAGGAAGATGCGCAGGCAGTGGCCCATGGATGCACAGGTAAAGGGAACGATCAAGTAAGATTTGATGTGACGATCAAATCAACGGCGCCTGGACTCAAGATAATTGCACCTGTTAGAGAATGGGGGCTCCACAGAGATGAAGAGATCAAATTCGCGGAAAAAAACGGGATTCCAATACCTAATGACCTCGACAGCCCATACAGTATAGACCAGAATCTTTGGGGCCGATCAATCGAATGTGGCATCTTAGAGTACCCAGAACACGAGCCGCCGGAAGAGATCTTCGAGTGGACAATTTCTCCTGAGAAGGCGCAAAATAAACCTGAATATGTATCGATAGATTTCGAGAAAGGTATTCCTTACGCCCTGAACGGCGAAGAGATGGAGCCAGTTGAATTGATAGATACTCTGAACGAGATAGCAGGACGAAACGGCGTGGGGCGAATAGATCACATTGAAGATAGGCTCGTGGGCATAAAGTCGAGGGAAGTCTACGAGTGTCCTGCTGCACTTGTTCTTCTTGAAGCCCATAAGGACTTGGAGAAACTTGTTTTAACGCGGCATCAATTGCAATTCAAGAAGCAGGTCGATAGTGAATGGGCTTTCCTAGTCTACACTGGGCTGTGGATGGACCCGCTTAAGAATAATCTAGATCAGTTTGTTGAGAGCACTCAGGAAAATGTGACCGGGCAAGTGAAGATTAAGCTGTATAAAGGTTCGCTCATTGTTGTGGGCAGAACATCACCAATGTCATTATATGATTTGAATTTAGCGACATACAATATAGAGACAACATTCAACCAATCATACTCAGAGGGCTTCATCGAGCTTTGGGGTCTCCCGACGAAAGTATCATGCCAACTGAAGAGGAAGAAACTAGCCAAGGCCTATCAGAAAGTAGCCCCAAAAATCAGCCGTTAAACTTCAATAATCTTTCAGTGCTTCCTCCATCCACATTAGAGTGAAAGGCGTTCTGATTGTCTAAAGCTCTTCAAGGAGGAAGACTACTCAAAACAAGAAGAGATGTCGTGGAATTCGCTTCCTCTATGCCAAGCGATAGGAGGATCTTCGAACACATCGTAAAGATCAACCAAGCTCACATTATCATGCTAGTCAAACAGAGGATCATCGATGCGTCAGCTGGAAAGAAACTTCTCCAAGCATTGGGTACAGTAAGTCCCCCAGCAAGGCTGCTACAACCCATCGAAGACGTACACATGTACATTGAGGAGGAGGTCACTAAGAAGACAGGCCTCGCGATTGGGGGAAACCTGAATGTAGGAAAAAGCAGGAATGATCAGGTTGTAACTGCGATTAGAATGGAATTGCGCCGATGCTTTTTCTTATTGCTGCGCTCAATTGTTGTTACCCAAGAAGCGCTGATTAAACTCTCTGAAAGGAATCTCTCAACAATCATCCCCAGTTATACGCATCTCCAACCAGCCCAGCCGATAACGTTTGCACACTACTTGGTCGCTCAATTCGACGCAATCCAACGTGATCTAGAAAGGCTGGAAGAGACCTATGAGCGGGTGAATGCATCTCCTATGGGCGCTGGAGCCTTAGCTACAACAAGCTTCCCAATCGACAGGACCATGGTCGCGCAACTCCTAGGATTCAACAGTATCGTCGAGAACTCGCTAGATGCCGTAAGCACCAGAGATTTTATTTTGGAGACCCTTGCAAACCTCGTAATTCTCAATGTCAATTTGAGCCGACTAGCAGAAGATCTGATCCTTTGGAGTTCATCGAACTACAAGTTAATAGAACTTCCAGACGAATTTGCTTCAACAAGCAGTATAATGCCACAGAAGAAGAATCCAGACGTACTTGAAGTCATTCGAGCAAGGACAAGCTTTACGCTAGCAGATCTGGTAGCTTCGGTTAACATAATGAAAGCTCTTCCGACAGGATACAACCTAGACTTACAAGAAATCACGAATAAGATTTGGAATAGCATCGATACGACTGTGAGCATATTAAAGATGTTGGTTCAACTCATCAGCCGATTAAAGGTAAGAAAAGACGCACTGAAACAATCCGAGTTAAGCTTCACAACCTCGACAGAAATGGCTAACATGCTCTTTCGTAAGTACAAAGTGCCATTCAGACTAGCGCATAAAATAGTAGGAGCATCTGCGAAGCATCTGTATGATCGAGGACGAACATTCTCTGAGATTACTCCTCAACTTCTAACAGAGGTGGCTAGGCAAGTTACAGGTGCCTCGCTTGAAGTGGACCATGCGATAATTAGATCGTCTGTTGATCTTAGGAAATTCATTGAATCACATAGGGTGAAGGGAGGGCCGGCTCCAAGCGAGGTTGGAGAAATGATCAATGGTAGAAAGAAACTCGTTCTAAAATCGAAAGTCACGCTACTTAGAATGAGTAAAAGTCTTCGCTTTGCGGAAAAGATGTTCCAAAGCGCGAGAGTCAAGCTTATTAGCAGTCCAAAATGAAACTCTGACTGTGGGCTTCGTTTGGGAGCTGAGGAAACATTTTCCAGATCTGACCTTGAATCCATTAAAATGCTCGTGGAGCCTAGTCGAGTCTCATTCGGCGAGTCTGTTCTAGATCTTCATTCGAAAGATGAATCCTTCCACAAAGCTTGTAGACCACATGTCGTAGTTTGGCCTCTAACTGCCCAAGAGATCAACAAGATCCTAGTCTTCGCTAATGAGAAGAAGATCCCAGTTACCCCTTGGGGGGCTGGAACAAGCCTCGAAGGGAATCCGATTCCTATTGAAGGCGGAATAGTCTTAGACATGCAACAGATGAATCGAATTATAGAGATAAGAGAGAAGGATCTCCAAGCGGTAGTTCAACCGGGTGTGATCTATAAAGACTTGAACAAGCGACTTGGGGATTACGGTCTCTTCTTTCCGCCTGACCCAGGCGCCGCAGCAACAATAGGCGGTATGGTAGCCAATAACGCAAGCGGCATACGGACAGTAAGGTACGGATCTACTAGAGATCTCGTATTAAGGCTCGAGGTAGTACTTCCAACTGGCGAGATCATTAGAACAGGCTCAAACGCTATAAAGTCTTCTGCAGGATACGACCTTACGAGAATCTTCGTCGGCTCTGAAGGCACACTGGGCGTAATTACAGAGGTGACATTGCGTCTATTTGGAGTACTTGAAGGATGCATAGTAGCTATAGCTGCTTTCAATTCAGTTAGGGAGGCTACGGAGGCTGTTACGCAAATAATGCAGGCGGGACTATCTGTAGCAGGACTAGAGCTACTTGACACTGAAACGATAAGAGCGATCAATAGCGACAAGAAGCTAACTCTGGATGAGAAACCAACACTATTCATTGAATTTCACGGAACAAGTAATGACACCTTGAAAGTGGAACTTGAATTTGTGAAGGAAATCTGTTCCTACAATAACTGCTTGAATTTCAACGCTGGAATCGACAGAGAAGAAAGAAACAGACTTTGGGAAGCTAGACACGGTGCACATGAATCGATTAAACGAGCTAACCCCGGATTCTCATTACTAATGGTTGATACGGCTGTTCCGATCTCAAAATATTCAGATATGGTTGAATTTTCTCGAAAGAAGCTGGAAGAGTGCCAATTGAGAGGCTACATCTACGGACATGCTGGTAGTGGGAACTTGCATCTCGACATAGTTGGAAACCCTGAGGATGAACAGCTATGGGAACTTATCCAAAGGGCTAATGAGGCGATAGTCTACAACGCTATAGCGCTAGGGGGAACCGCTACGGGGGAACATGGCATCGGAATTGGCAAGAGAAAATTCATGCGCCGCGAACATGGAGAAAGTGTAGAATTAATGAAGAAGATCAAGAAACTCCTTGATCCGAACGGTATAATGAACCCCGGAAAGATCTTCGAGTAATTATAGCAGCAATTAACGCGAGTAGTCGATGTCACCTCCATTAACTCTTTACAGCTATATCCTCATCAGTCAACTGTAGCGAAATCAACCTGCACAACTAGACTTACGGTCGCATGTGAGAGACCTGCAAACGTTGAGAACTTGGAGTGACGGCTAGATATTAAATCCTAATCTATTCTTGCAGTGCCACCACTTGATAATCAAGTTCACTGAGTGTCTTAATCACATACGCGAACAGTTTATCGAGATGACAAAAGACGTCAGCGTTACAAGTAATTTTCACCCCATCAATTCATCCGGAACAACTTCAAATCTGAGCTTACCTCAAGTGTATATAAGCCTAGTATGGCAACGTCTTTCCTATCTTGTCCTCATATCTTCGACTGTCCTTCTCACTCCTTCCCAACCTTCAATTGCTTTCCTGTAGACTATTTCAAAAGCCCCTTTGGATGAAACCCGTCCTAACTCTTCTCCAGTGGCTTCCTTTGCCAAGTATCTGGCAGCGCTAAGAACATCACCATTCAACTTGGAATCTACAAGATCAGCTAAATGGCAGACCAGAGCCTCAACAGTGTGAGGCCCAACTGGGCCAGCCTCATGCCCATGGTGCGCGCAAACTATGTGAATGACACTAATCGGAAATCCTCTCCGAATCAGTTCGGAGACAATCAAGGTCAGATGGTCAATCTTCTCTGCTAAAGGCGAGGTCTTGCAACTTCCATCCGCTTTCTCTATATACGTTAAAGGCTTGAACAAATCATGCAGAATTGTTCCGCACAAAACTAGGTCTGAGTCAACCTTTCCACAATACACTTTTCTAACAACAGTACAAAGATCAAGAGCGACCTGAGAACTTGCAAGTATATGCTCGAGCAGACCTCCAGAGTAGTTATGGTGACGTGAAATACTTGCTGGAGACCGTTCTAGAGGAAGCCCGCTGTAACGCTTCTTTCCTATCTTGATCGTTGGGTTGTCAAGAAAATCAGCAACCTTCTCCCGAAGAGATCTATCTTTGATCTTGTTAACTATGACTCTGAGTTGAGGGTTCAACACCTGTCCTCCAGTGGAATGGTCTATGCAACCACTTTTGCTTTAACATTAACGTCGATAAATCTAGAAGGCCATTCAGTAGGTAGAAAAACGTTTTAAATGGCTCCCAAGCCTCTTTACCGCACTCATGCCAACGGAGGTCGCGGCATCGCCCTATCCAAAGAGCGCTCTTGCGACTTGTGCACTATTCCACGCGATTAATGATGCTTCGTTTGCAATAGTTCCCGCTGTTCTTCCACTTCTAGTGACCGATTTCTCTCTGACCTATTCAGATGTTGGAGTCTTATACGCAGCAATTTTGACAGTGACAGTTCTTCTCCAACCTCTGATGGGAGATTTGGCTGACAAATTCAATGAGCTTGACCTCCTCGCGATCGGAGGCTTTCTAATCTTTCTACCGTTCATACTCATACTCTTTGCTGAATCCTACCCACAGATCTTCATCTTCAATCTAATTTACGCGATCGGCTTCAGTATCTTCCACCCTGCCTCCTACGCCGTTCTGTCAAGGGTAACTTGCGATGTCAAATATCGCACGAAGACCATGGGAGTGTCTGGAGCGAGTGGAGATTTCGGAAACTTCATAGCCTTTCCCTCGACAGGGGCAGTTGCCTCATATCTGGGTTGGAGGGTGCCGTTTCTTATTTGGGGGCTGTTTGCACTATCTGGTGTATGCATCCATCTTCTGTTCATTCGCTCATTGAGAAGAACATCATTCTTCACCCTGTACAATGATAGGGAATTGAACTCGGAGGCGGCTCAACGGAAACAGGGAAGTTTCAGCAAGAAGTCAATGTTCGTGATAATTTTGATTTAAACGATAATGTTAGAGTTCGCAATTGCGTCGACTGGCATGTTTCTATTTCCGATGAAGTTCATGCGAAGTATTCCCTTACTGATGGTAATCCTTTTGATAAGTGGCTATGTTCTTTACGCCACTTATCCGATTCTTTATAGCATAATAGCTGAAGTTGCAAGTTTTGGTGGTAGAGGCAAATCTTACGGGTTTGTGATGAGCATAACCTTCATCGGAGGAGTTGCGCAGTCATACATAGGCGGGCAGCTTGCGCAGGTCACAAACGATCTATCAGTCGTATATCTCTTGGGCTCAGCGATCGTATTGTTAGCTGTGTTAGTCTCAACCAAGATGCCGTCTGCTTAAGATATCCAGGTAGCTCTCAGGAAGTAGGAGAAACTAAGACTGTTCTATCCAGGGGCCAGTTTCCTCAGATTGAACAGGTCTTACATCCGTTATACTCTATGGGCACAGATATAGTTGCTGGGGCTTTGTCAATAGAGCCCACATTCAGAACCTGCGATTCTCGGCTACCGTCGCGATATATGGTGACTCCTTTACAGCCAAGCTTGTAAGCGAGCATGTACACCTTCCTAACATCTTCAAGCGTAGCATCTTTTGGGAAGTTAACAGTTTTTGAAACAGCGTTATCAGTGTACTTCTGGAATGCCGCTTGAATCCTCACATGCCACTCCGGGCTTACGTCATGCGCCGTGATGAACGTCTTTTGGGCGTCCTCAGGAAACTCTTTCATACCTTGAACGGTGCCTCTCTCCGCTATCCGCCTCATAAGGTCCTCGCTATAGAATCCTCTTTCATACGCTATCTTCTCGAAGAGCGGATTGACTTCCAACAGCTCAGTATTGTCCATGACATTCCGAACATAACATATGGCGAATAAAGGCTCTATACCGCTAGAGCAATTGGCTATTATGCTCAGGGTACCTGTCGGAGCCACAGTCGTCGTGGTAGCATTGCGTAGCTCAGACCCGCCATTTGAAGCATATTTACTATCATTGAATTTAGGGAATGGGCCGCGCTTCTTAGCCAGTTCAGCTGACGCTTTCTTGGATTCGTGCCATATGAACGACATGGCTTCCTCAGCTATTTGAATCGCTTTCTCAGAGTTGTAGGGTATGTCCAGCTGAACAAGCATATCTGCGAATCCCATGACGCCCAATCCAATCTTTCTATTCGCCTTGGTCATCTCTTCAATCTCTTTGAGAGGATACTTGTTGACATCAATTACATTATCGAGGAAGTGAACTGCTGCGTGAACGATTCGTTTCAGCTTTTCATAGTCTATCTTGCCGTCTCTCACAATCCGGGAAAGATTGATCGAGCCCAGGTTACACGACTCGTGGGCGAGGAGAGGCTGTTCCCCACATGGATTTGTACTCTCTATCTCGCCCAGCCTAGGCGTAGGGTTATCGCGATTCAATCTATCCAAGAAGATAATTCCTGGCTCACCGTTCTTCCAAGCTTGCTTCACTATGAGGTCGAAGATCTCTCTAGCGCGAACTTTGCTGACAATAGTCTGAGTGCGTGGATTCACCAGTGGATACTCGAGATCGTTCTCAACAGCTTGCATGAAATTTTCTGTCAACCCAACAGAAATATTGAAGTTGTTCAGTTCAGTATTGTCCTCTTTTGCAAGAATGAACTCGCGAATATCAGGATGATCGGCTCGGAGGATCGCCATATTCGCGCCACGCCGCCTCCCCCCTTGCTTTATGACCTCAGTTGCAGAATCGAAAACCTTCATGAAGGAGATAGGGCCGGAGGCGATTCCTCCAGTTGACTTAACGACATCATTCTTCGGTCGCAACTTTGAAAATGAAAAGCCAGTTCCCCCACCGGACTTATGTATTAGTGCTGTATTTTTTACGGCCTCAAAGATGCTTTGCATAGAGTCTTCGACGGGAAGAACGAAGCAAGCGGACAATTGACCTAGCTCTGTGCCAGCGTTCATCAAGGTCGGAGAATTTGGAAGGAACTCCAAGTTCGTCATAATCTTATAGAATTCTTCTTCCGTCTTCTTGATGTCAGCGTCGGCATCGTACGTCAAGTCGGCGAGCGCGATGGCTTGAGCGACTCTACGAAACATGGCTGTGGGCGTCTCGGTTATTTTCCCGCTCTCATCTCTCCTCAGGTATCGTCTCTCCAAGACGGCTATGGCGTTAGGAGACAGTCGTGCATCGAACTCAGTGTCCATCAAAACAGTTTTAGCTTCGCGAATATCCTTGCGTTTCTGGCGGTAGAGAATGTATGCCTTAGCAGTTCTTGCATGTCCGTTTTCTATAAGAACTTTCTCGACAGCATCTTGGATTTCTTCAACGCTTGGGATAGTGTGACCGTCAAATCGTTCCTCTAAAATCGCTACAACTTTACTAGACAAGTCTTCAGCTAACTTTCTATCCTTACCGCCAGCAGCTACAGCTGCTTTGAAAATAGCATTCGTGATTTTTTCTTTGTCAAAGTCGACGATCCTTCCGTCTCGTTTTCGAATTTTTGCAATGACTTTTAATGCTGGCGTCATCAGTTCTCCTCCTTGCTGAATAGTGAAGCATCGTTTGAGCTACGGATGACCAAGTCCTCTGTGAATGAGTTCAAGTGAGGGTCAAGCTCCTAGTGGAGTGAAAGTAGACTACGACCTGAGATGCGTATTAAGATTTTTAGACAGTTTTATATAAAATGCTGTACTGCCGCGTTTCCAAACTTATTTGCGCAAGGCAAATTTGAAAGAGGAAATTCTGATAGGCAGTGATTTTATTGGGTGCGGTTAAAATTGGTATCGCACTTAGCAATCGACGAGGTCTTTTCAAACGCCTTGGGATGAACATCAGTCTCACCGTAGAATCCTACATATCGCCATAGATTAATGATAAAAAGCTTCTGGTGAGCTAGATCGCGTGCGATCGAAGTTAACCGGATGCCATTTACTTTGCATGTCTGATTGCGAGTGTCTCTAGTTTTAGCGAATGCGAGCAGGAAGAGTTGCAGGTTCTGAAAGAAAATGGGATCTCGGCCTTGAAAGCATGCAGGTGAAATCTATCCCAAGAGCACTGGTCACTATTTTGAGGGCCCTTTACGCGTCAAGATTTTGCAAAGGCCATACAACTTACTGCATCCTCTCAGTCAGGCCCTCCGACGTTGCAGCTGGCGAACGTACATGCATTACGCACTACAAGTGGTTTTCCGATGTGTTTCGAGAGGGGCGGTCTCGCTAGAGTACCTTGTTGACAAATCTATGTTAGTTATGCCACGCCTTTAGACGCCAAGAAGACGCTTTCTTCTACAAGCGTGGGCCAATCGGAGCGATTTAACCTCCGCTCAACCTTGCTCCTTGTGATAGAGTTACATTTAGAACCCATATCAGTCACTCGGAAACGCAATGTTTAACATTCAAAATGGTTTACGGACTCAGCAAAGTGGGCGAGGAAAGTGGAGGAGAAGATAGTCACAAACACAAGCCAGATCGCTGACAACATTTACCTAGTCGATGTCTATGGCTACGGAATACGACGAATGATCTCGCTCTACATTCTGAAAGGAGAGAAGACAACCGTCCTGGATTCAGGGACCGCTGACTCTACCGATAGGCTTACAACCACCATGAGTCTTCTCGGCATCGACTTCAACTCAGTTCGATACATAATGTTAAGCCATCGCCATCATGACCATGCAGGAGGAGCGGCTATATTACTCAAACATTTTCCAAACGTTCAAGTTGGAGTGCATGAATTCGCGAAGAAACATCTGGTGGATCCGTCAAAGATCAACATGGGAGCAAGGGAAGTGTTCGGAAGATATGCGGTTCCAATGGAACCTATCAAAGATGAGGGAAAGATCTTGGTCTTAGAAGATAAGAAGACTTTCTGGCTTGGCGACAATTACGAGCTTGAAACAGTATACACCCCGGGACACACATCGGATCATTTTGCGTTTTACGAAAAGAAGACTGGCTTACTATTTTGTGGTGACGCTGTCGGAACGTTCGGACCTATTTCCAAAACGATTACGCCGACGAGTTTTCCTCCAAGCTTTAACTATGATAACTATACTGCGTCGATCAAGAAACTATTGGCATATGATATCAATATCTTGGCCTTCCCTCACTTCGGCGCAGTTATTGGGAGTGAAGCAAAGAGGATTTTGAGAAAAAGCTTAGAAGTCGCTGAGGATTGGAAACGTTTTGTAGATAATCTTCGGGACAAGAACTTAGATGGTCATTCAATTGCTAAAGCGCTCCAAGAATCTCATATGGGAGAATTGGAGATATTCCCTGCAAGTATCAGAGGAATGATAGGTTCAGCATTGGCGCAGGGCTTCTTAATGGGATGTAAATCGTCTTGGAATCTAGCTGAGAAAGACGCAGATGATCCAGAAATTCCTTGCGACGATCAATGCGTATAATGGAATACTTGATACTATTCCTAGAAGTAGACCGAGCTTAACGACTCTAAGGACCAACTCGTGTCTATTCTTGGCGAGAGGATAATGTACAGCCATGAAAGGAATAACAAGGACGATGAGCTTCACGAACACAGCTGCGGCAAGTCCAGCTCCACTCATGCCGTGGAGAAGAACAACGAAGATAGTATTCGTCTCGTAGGCATATGAAATAGTCTTCAGTCCATAAATTGTACTTGCAATGTCAAGTAGATTCAAAATAAAGAGAATGATGAAAGCTGTCCAGAGCCCTAACTGCAAGCTTCGGGGATTCATATTCATTATCAGCCTCTTCTCACGATCATAGCGGGCTGGATTCGCTTTCCATATCCAGGTGCATATGTCAAGTATAGATCCCACGATCGTCACCAACCTAAACGCGCTTTAATAACGCTGAAATCCCCTATGGAAATCTCCTTTTCCCTTTATGAATTTTGTGAAAACGCGTATCAGGACGATTGAAAAGCCTTTAAACTTTTAAACATAGACTCAGGGAGCAGTGGTTCTGATGATGAAAGTCGAAGTGATGCCGACCGACTATATAGCAGAAACATACGCGATGCTTGACCATGGAGGGCTTCTTCTGTCAACATCTGGGAAGAATGAAAAACCTAACGTTATGACGATCGGCTGGGGTCTCATAGGGATACTTTGGTACAAACCTACGTTTGCAGTGGCCGTGAGACCGGCAAGATACACATACGGGCTGCTGGAAGAGTCCAATGAATTCACAGTTAACGTTCCGAACAAAGGCATGGAGAAGATAGTCGAATACTGTGGAAACGTGTCAGGTAGAGACCGCGACAAATTCAAAGAGATGGACCTCACGCCGTTGCCCGGGAGGCGGGTGAAATCTCCAATGGTTTTTGAATGCGTCATACATTATGAATGCAATGTTTATCTACAAGACGAAAATTGAGATAAACCATCTTCCCAAAGAAATTATATCGAAATATTATCCTTCGAGAGACTACCATACACTGTACATTGGGGAAATACTTTCAGTGCTTGCTGATGAAGACGCGAAAGAGAAACTTAGGCCCCTCAGCCAATAATCGTCGGAAGAGTGGTCTAGCGGAAACGCTTTTCAATCTCTCTTATTAGTAGAGTAGCATCCAGTCCTTCGCACCCAAGTATTTGAGCAGTCTCCACTGCATCGTACTTCTGACCTTTAGACCACAAATCTTTCAGAAAGAGTCCTGTATCAAGCGAATTGAACCATTTCTCGCCAAATTTGTCCTTCAGAACAGCTCTAAGTTGAGTTTCAAGAATCCAAGCCCTAAGATATTGAGCACAATAAAATCCATCGTCTACATCAGAAAGGTAATGGCTTCTTGGGTGAATGAACTTGAGAGACTGTTCAAGCGTCGTCTTATATGCCCTGTCCATTCCTTCCAATGAATTTCTGTGAAGCTTAAGCTCATAGGAGAGCTTTGCACCATACCGTCTCAAGAAAAAGAGTTTGTTCAAGTAAGCGAAATCCAAGTACTCGTTAAGGCGGTCTATAGGGATATGCGTTTCAAGCCAATTCTCATCATGGACTAGATATTCAAAAATGAAAGCGAAACTTTCAGTCACAGAGCTATCTCCAAGATACTTGTATTCAAGTTCTAGACTGGAATCCACTGAACCGAAGTGTTCAGCATGTCCAGCTTCATGGAAGAGCGTTGTGTAATCATCGTAGCCGCCAATTGGCATAACAACGAGCTTAACATCATCGGGAACCTTTATTGCAGAAACGAATGCACGGGGTGACTTCCTAGGTCTCTCTACTATATCCAAGTGAAGGTTCTTCTGTTCATCTAGCTTTATTCCAATGCTGTTCAAAGTGCATTTCAACGTCTCGACCATTTCTTTCTTCTTAAAGTAACTGTCGAACTCTCTTCCTCTGAATAGATAGGATATGTCGTGCTTCTCAGCAGCCTCAAGCTCAATCCCTAATTTTGTTCTAACGAACTCTCCCATCTTCTCTGTGTACAAGCGATCTGTTCTAACGATAAGGTCACGCATTACCTTTTCAAGACCGTACAGATCAATTCTCTTAATATCTCCGCAAAGAGCCACATAATCCTCGTAGCCCAACTTTCTAGCCGTCTCGTGCAGCTTCTGCATCCGTTCTTGCAAAATGACGTTGATTCTTTCTATCACACTGTTTCTTGCAGCATATATCTTCCCTCTTACAGCTCTGTCTGGCTCATTCGCCATTTTAACGGCCGCGAATCTGAAAGGGATCTCTTCAGAGTCAACTTGCACAATCTCCTGCGCTTCCATCGTCTCAAATCTGTCAGTGAGCTCCTTTACAGCCATCTCAAGGTAGTTGCTTGTCAAAAACTGCTGAAGGTACCCAAGTCTTCTCTCTTTGTCTCCAGAAACTCTTTGTCTCTCCGCTTTGATGTTTAGGATCAAATCCTCTCTGAATAGATGTCTATACTTCCTATAGATCGAGGAGAGATTCATCTCATCCTTAAGTCCACTCCAGTTTAGGTAGAGTTCATTTTCTTTCTCACAATGGAAGAGTTCCATTTCCTTTGAGACTGAATCCAAGTTGACCATGAGGTCAGCACCTAGCTCAATCCACAAGCTTCGTGCGAGGATTCAAGCTTTTCTTTAAGGAACATCATAGCCATATGAGAAGGTTCAAGGGTTCTGGAATGAAGAAGATAGCTTTCCTGCTGCTGATCTATCTAGGTCTTCACTTGTTGATAATCGGTTTTCCTAGAACCTATGTTTTCGACGAGTACTGGTATGTGCCATCAGCGAAGAGGATAATTCAAGACGGCGTCAATCTGAGACCTGAACACCCTCCGTTGGCTCAAGTTCTCATAGCGGCGGGAATAACTCTATTCGGAGATAACCCGCTGGGATGGCGTATCTTCAGCGTATTCTTTGGCGTTCTATCGATTCTGGCGTTGTATCTTCTGGTGAAAGAGATCTCTAAAAATGAGTGGACAGCGTTCATGTCAGCCGCATTACTCTCATTTGAGAAGATGTTCTTCACCTTCAGTTCACTCGCCTTGCTAGATGTCTTCTTCATCTTCTTCATGATCTTGAGTTTCCACTTCTTCTTCAAAAATGATTCGACTCGATCCGCGTTAGCGGCAGGGCTTGGCGCGGTATGCAAACTCAATGCAGTTCTTACAGCCCCAATCTTGATTCTCTATCACATTTTCGACCGATTTTCTCTATCAATTGGAACCTGGGTGAAATCTATCCGATGGATGAAGATAGCGATCTGGATAAGCGTTTTCTTAGCGTCGTTCTTAGTTTTCCTATTTCTCTTCGATCAGGTCTACACTGGACCCGATCTACAGATGTTTTCGAACCCTGTCAATCACCTGAAATACATGTTAGTAACCTACAGCTCCGAGTACTGGCCTAGGAGTGATGAACCCGGGCCATGGGCTTGGATTTACTCACCTAGAAACTACTATTACGGAAATCTATCCGTCGCTAGAGTTTCATTCTTAGAAATCTTCAACCCATTTGTTACAGGTCTATCGCTAGTCTCCGTTCCCTATGCTATATACAATCTCAAGAGGACGAAGGATCGGCTCTCTTTGTTCGCTCTCATCTGGTTCTCAGTAACATATTTCGTCTGGTTTCCATCCTACTTCATCTTCTCTCATCCACTATTCTCATTCTATATACTGGCTACAATCCCGTCGATATGCATGATTAATACAATCTTCTTCCAGAATGACCGAAGACTTGCGGAAAGCATAGTGATGATGGCGGCTGCATACTTCTTGTTCTTCCAATATCCGATTAGAATACTGTTCTGAATCTGCGGATAACGTAGGCAAGTTTTTTGGCAGTTGATATATTAAAGGTAATTGGTGCTTCGTGCAAGATCGTGAAAAGGATTCAAGACAATCTTGGTCTTGAAGACGGCGCGGGTCGTCTTCTGGGGGTATTGGATACCACGCTGGAGAATGGCGCAGCAATTACTCCTCATCTTCACGAGAATATTGAAGAAGTTTACTATGTAATTGAAGGTACGGGGAGGATGACGATAGGCGATGAAGAGAAAAAAGTGGCAGCTGGCGATGTGATATATATTCCTCCGAAGAAGATCCATACACTGGTTCAGTCTGGCGAAAAGCCTCTTCGATTCATAACCGTGAGCATCGATTTGAGCGAAGCAGCTAGACATGGAGCTGTTCCGACATACGTTGCGCAGTTCCAAAATGTTCTTTTCTTTCGATCTGCTTGAAAATAGGCTAGTGCGTAGTCATTCAGGTAATCGTATTCATAGTTTTAGAGGACTGAGAGATGAAGGTAGATACAGTCTGCCCGCTGGAGAATTTGAGGAGGTTCATGATTTTAAGCACCTGTCAATCCTTCATTCCTGAAGAGCTAATGGAAGATGACAAGGTTTTTCCAGAAAGGCCCGCTGAGCAAGGGACGATGTACGTTGAGGCTGAGGATAAGGAGACTGTACAGAAGGTAAGGGATATACAATTCACCCGCGTCTCTAACGTGCTCGGGATAATATATAACTCGAAGAGTGGGCGAACCAAACTGAAATGGAGACAGGTGAAGGGTAGCCTCGGGAAACTAACGGGTGAAGCCAGTACGAATACTCTAGTGAACCTGTATGCAACGAGAGCTCTTGATGAATCTTATGTACGTAGAGGAACAATCCGGAAAGTCGAGAGTAGGCCGAGTGTTATCAAGGAAGTTTGATGCGACGATCCGCGTGCATCTGGATTGGGAGAGCCTAAGGAACGTATGGCTAATATTCTAAGGATATCGCATAGGGGTGCGAGCGCTTACGAGCCTGAGAATACTCTACGAGCGATTAAGCGAGCGTTAGAATACGCTGTGGACATGGTTGAGGTTGATGTTAGAGAGACTAGGGATGGGCAAATTGTAGTATTTCATGATGAGACGCTTGAAAGAACCACGAATGGGAGAGGTTATGTTCGTCAAATGAGTTTCAGTGAGCTTAGAAAGCTCGACGCTGGCAAAGGGGAAAGAATACCGACGCTACAAGAAGTTATTGATCTAGTCAAGGGTAGAGTTGGCCTTGTAATAGAATTGAAAGATCCTAGAACAACTGATAAGGTTGCTGAGATTCTTTCTGAAAATAGTTTCGTGGACCAAACTCTAGTAACATCATTCATACATTCCGCGGTGAAGAGGATTAAGGAACTGAACCCTCAACTTAAGACAGGAGTAATCTTTACATCTACACCTGTTAAACCGTCGCAACTTGCATTAGACGCGAATGCTAATGCGTTATTTCCACACTACAAGTATGTTACAACTCGAATGATCGAGGATGCCCATAGTAACCATCTGACGGTCAATATATGGACAGTTGATACTCGAGAAGAAATCGAACATTACGTAAGAATGGGTGTCGATGGAGTTGTAACAAACAAACCTGACCTTTTAAAAGATCTTTGAGTACACTCGGTACAAAGAAAGAAGGACGGCTCTCGCTTTGGAATATAATCCAGCAGAAAGACATCGAGCGCTCGAGAAGCTTGTTACAAAGGACCTTGATAACAAGCAACTCAAGAAATACTACAGGTTCAGGCCGGACAGATGGTACGGTGGCATAGCTACGGCCGATGTAGTCGGTTGCGGGCTACTCTGCAGATTCTGCTGGGTCTCAGACAGGCTCTTACATAGGCCTTCGGAGGTCGGGACTTTCTATTCTCCAAGCGATGTTGCTCATCGGCTACTGAGTATTGCTGAAAAGAAGAGCTTTAATCAACTTCGTGTTAGCGGAGGGGAGCCGACGATAGGGAGGAGACACCTTCTTCAACTGCTTGATGAACTAGAGCTGAGTAGAGGCTGCAAATTCATCCTTGAAACCAACGGCATCTTGCTCGGCAGTAATTCATCTTATGCTGAGGATCTATCTCGATATCGATTCCTTCATGTTCGAGTATCACTCAAAGGATGTAATGAAGGTGAATTCATAAGATTGACTGGAGCTAAACCTGAGAGCTTCAATCTTCAACTCAAGGCCTTGCAGAACATGATAGACGCCGGGGTGAAAGGTCATCCAGCTGTGATGACGTCTTTTTCTACAGAGGAGAGCTATCGCAATTTGATTGAGAGGCTTGGACAGATCAATCTTTCTTTGGCTCAAGAGGTTGAGATTGAGGAGTTAATCCTTTATGGGCATGTGGCTGAGAGGCTGAAACGATATGGTTTGCAGTATCACAACTCTCATCTACCTGACAAGGTTCCTCAACGGCTGATTTAGAGACGACATTGATCTCAAGCCGACGGGCAAAATAGTTCAAAGCTTCACACTTTATCCCTTGTGATACACACTTGAGAACAGTGGCAGAAAGGCTGGAGTTGGCGGATGTGGAGGGGACTAAGATGCCATCGAAGGTCTTATGCTCAAAGTATGTTTGTGACCAGAAGATTTCTATGCAGTTCAGCATTCCATTGTGCAGTCGGTCAGCAAACGGCACATGCTTGAGGAGCAGTTTGATGTACCCTCTCAAAACTGGCGGTTGGGTGCCGACTTTGACGCATCTTCATGGAGAACGATTCTGCAAAGCTTATTCGCCCAAATGCAAAGTCTGCCCGATTAGGAGCGTTTGTCCCAATCCGCCAAAGTGAACGATAGTGCGGTTCTCAGAGATTCATATAAAGAAAATCTCTGATGGCATGAATGATTACGCCTGAGGCGATCAAGGGCTTTTCTGTTAGTAATACTATTAGAGACAAGTGCATACAAACGAGTCTTAGAGTTCTGCATAACTCTTAACAGGTTCATTGATAGAAAGTCCTATCTGATATCATTCAGCTGTCTAGGCTTGCCTGCATGGTGATTGGGGAGTGAAACGTGATGGAGCCTTTAGAGCTCGCCTTCTGGGCATCGAACACCCTTATGCTGCTCGGGCTGATAATAATCGAGTTGAGGTGGATGAGGCTTACCCGCAAGGAGAAATAGTGAGCTAGCTTAAGATCTCTTTCATGCTTCGCGCGTTCTCTAGCATGTTATGGTTGTTATTGAAGAACATGTAGACTTTCTTAGGATCGGTGTTCCTTATTCTGGATGCTATCTCCTTCAATTCTTCATCAGTATATCGGTGGTTGTACCATGAGGTTCTACCGTGCATCCTCAAATAGACTAAACCGTTCACGTTGAGAATCCTGTTCGGAAAGTCAGGACTATCTATCGAGACTAACGTTATGTTCTGGCTTTCAGCCCAATTATACCAGTCATTCTCGAACCATTTGAGGTTCCGATACTCTAAAGCGAACTTCTGTCCAAGTTTCACTTGAGTGATGAACTTCTCGAGTCCATCGATGAAAAGGTGGCGTTGGAGTAGAACTCGGTGGAAGTTGAAAGAGGAAGAAGGCAATCTTCTGATCCACTGCCTCAAAGAGCTCTTTGAACCGCGACCAATACTCAACCGCTCTCTCACTGAATCTAGACGCATGAGTCACCATACGGTTGACTTTGATCGCCCAGCGGAAACCATGAGGGCTCTTACGATTCCATGATGAGATTATGTTCAGAAAAGGAAAGCGGTAGAAGCTAGCGTTGAGTTCAACAGAATTCAGATTGGAATTCTTCATATACCAACTGAAGCCGTCGGGGTTCCAATCGTAACTCCAACCTGAAGTTCCAATGTACAGTTGCATGGCGCTCAATTCAGAATTGTGTGAGCAGCAGGTTAAGAACATTCAGTTGGGAAGCTTTCATGAATTGAAAGGATGAACTTAGCTAGTATTGGAAAGTGAACTCTTGGTCATACCTCTTTGCCCCTCTGGAAGACAAGACGTCGATTAGGCTAATCTTGGTGAGTCGAAAGACTAACATGAAATAGAAGAATACGATTTGGGACACACTCGTCATGGTCCGTAACGAGAATATCAGATACAGGACCGACTGCAGATACCTAGCCAGCATTCTTCATGACAAGATTCACAACAGCACTCACTAGAACAGACGAGCCGATTCTAATGGTCGGGCACGACGACTTAGCGAACGCTAAGAGAAACATGCCTTGGATCAAAGATATTAGAGCTGTACCCTTAGCTGGAACAGAATAGGGCGAAAACAGCCGGAGAAGTCTTAAGAGACTACAAGGCCATGGTCCAAGCTGCCCTAGAGGCGGAGAAGTCTAGAGTTAGAGAATTCTAAGTTGGCGTTTCTGATTTACATGCGATAATTATGAACGGCGCGAAATGGTACGCGCATGAGGATGCTAGTTGTGATTCAGAATTACGTTATGTCGCCCAAGAGCTTGGGCAAACGAGAGGAGATGCTCGAGGCCAACTGACATATTGATAGAAATGGACATCTGGTTCCGATGTGGTCAGAAGCGAAAATCTCCAAGGGAAAGATGTTTAGGTTTACACGATTCTTCATATAATGGAGAATGAGCGTATGGATGACATTGATAAAAAGGTAATTGAAGCTCTTAGACAGAACTCGAGAATCACTCATATGAGCCTAGCAAAAGATATCGGTTTGTCAGAAGGGGCCGTCAGGAAGAGAATAAAGAACCTAGTGAAAACAGGCGTTATCCAACGGTTTACAATAGATATCGCAGAGGACGAGAGTCTTGTGAGAGCGTTTTGTCTAGTGTCCGTGAAACCTTCAGCCCCTAACCCGCAGGTTTCTGAGGAGCTGAGGAAAGTGGAAGGAGTAAAGATCGTGCATGAAGTGACAGGGCAATTCGACATAGTGGTTTCGCTTTTAGGTTCGGATATTGCCGAAATAAACAAATGCATCGACAACATACGGCGAGTAGAAGGAATTGCGCAGACCAATACGATGATAGTTCTAAGAACATGGCGATGATCGGCTGTTCTTCTGGGGCAGGATGGCCTATTTTGGTCTTTCCCTAGGGAAAATGGCTGGAATTGACCGAAAGGCGTATATTTGGCCGTCAAATAGCAATGGGACTCTATGCTTTCAACGAGGGTGTAATGAGTTTGCCTCAGCACGCGCTTTTTCGTACTATTGGAGTGCATTCGGTTCGATTTTCAATCCAATCCTGCCGAAAAGTCTTTAAATCAGGTGGCTCCTTTCATGGTTCTCGAAACACAATGACAAAGTACGTAGAGCAAGCGCGAGATGATGATATTGAAAGTGAGATGCCCAGACTGTGACGTAGAGTTCGAGATTCCTGAAGACGCCGTAAAAGGTGAAATTGTGAGCTGCCCAGACTGTGGCCTTGAGCTTGAAGTCAAGCAAGATGATGAAGGAAGAATTGAGCTAAAGCAAATTGTCATTGAGGGGGAAGACTGGGGAGAGTAGCCCGCGGATCTGAGTACGTGAATCCAACAATCTCCAAGAACATTTGGTGGTTCTATTTTCTCATAGATTCCTACCAATCATCTCAGATGTGTAGCCAACTCTTCCGTTTAAGAAGGCACATAAAAATGAGTATTGCAATATTATATGAGCAAGCGGAGACCGACGAACTCGGCATAAAGCTCACTGCAAAGGAACTCGGCATAGATTTAGTTCAAATTCCATTCCGAAAGCTCTTGGTTTCTATAGGGAATATGGGAATCGACATTCGAAATAAGAACAAGACCTACCACGATCTTGTCGAGAATGTAGATGTAGTGCTGAATAGGGCGCAGAGCAAGAATAGACGACTCTACGCGGCTAGGATTTTGGAGACTCTAGACAAGCATGTCCTAAATCCCTTTTCCGTGGAGCACACTTGCTTTAGCAAGCTCTGGACATTGCTCAAGTTTTGGAAGAGCGGCGTGCCAATACCGAAGACGATGTACATCCCCCTCGACTCACACGAGCCAAGAAAGGATGGAGGCGTTGTGCATAACGAAGAGGAAATCGCTTCTCTGATGCAACAGACGCTCGGAGAGAAAGAGATCGTCATTAAGCCAGATGCTGGAAGTCACGGGAAGGAAGTTAGGCGAGCCAAGAACCTAAAAGACCTCTTAATGATTCTGGAGGAGACAGAACCTTCAATCTCGAATCCGATAGGGTTTCTTGCGCAAGAAATGGTTGAGAAATGGTTCTATGACTTAAGAGTCATAGTTGCGAAGGAGTCTGGCAAAGAGCCGTACTGCCACCCGAAGGCGCTTGCAAGAGGTGGATTTCACGACTTTAGGACGAACACATACCTAGGCAACATGGTATTCGACGTTGACCTGCCAATTTCACTCCAAAAGCTGGCAGTTAGATGCGGCGAGGCTGTTGGAGAACAAAGCAAGGCATGGGTCTTGGCACTAGATGGAATGCCCGTAGTAGGTGATGACGAGTTCTTTGATAAAGCTGATATTCAAGCACGTTTGGATAGACTTGTTCCTCTATTCGAAAGAATCAAAGAGATCAAGCGCGACGTGAGTAAGATACATGACTTCTCATCTTGGAACTCTAGGTTGGAGAATGCCTTTGAGGATTACATGAATTCTGAAGCATACCAGAAAATTAGGAGCGTCATTCAAGAAAGCGTACGACGACATAAGATACTATTCCATGAAGCAAACGCTTGCCCGGAGTTTTGGGAGCAAACTCGTCTGATCGCGGGCGCAAACGTCGCAGTACTGCTCTTCAGATGCGCACAAAGCCTACTCAATAAGTCCGGAGGGAGCCAGTTTGTCAACAAGAAATGAAACAAGAGTTGGAATTGTGGGCGGATCAGGGTATATTGGAGGCGAATTATTTCGTATTCTACTTTTTCATCCTCAGGTGAAGGTTACGACGGTCATTTCGCGTCAACATGCCGGAGACTACGTATTTAGAGTCCACGCAAACTTGAGAGGTCTTACCGATATCAAGTTCTCTCCGCTTGATCTTTCACTGCTTACAGAAAAGTGCGACGTGGTCTTTACGGCAGTTCCGCACGGAGATTCGAGGAATATGGTTCCAGCGCTTTTAGAGGCGGGACTACGTGTCATAGACATGGGAGCTGACTTTCGCCTAAGGAACCCAGCTCATTACATTGAATGGTATGGATGGAAACATGAGCGACAAGAGCTACTTGAGCAAGCAGTTTATGGTCTCCCTGAAATTCATAGGCGTGAAATCCGTGACGCACAGCTAGTAGCATGTCCAGGATGCATGGCTACCGCAACTATTCTAGGCCTCGCTCCTATGGTAAAGACTGATGCGGTCGAGACAGATAGAATTGTTGTAGACGTGAAGATAGGGTCTTCAGGCGCCGGAGGAAAGCCCACACCTGCAACGCATCACCCAGAACGATTCGGCGGGGTCAGACCCTACAAGCCCACAGGGCATAGGCACATCGCAGAAGTTGAACAAGAATTAAGTCTTCTATCAAGTAGGCCGCTTAGAATATCATTCTCTCCACATGCCGTTAACATGGTTCGAGGAATCTTATCAACTATCCACGCCTTCCCTTCTAAACCGTTAACTACTCAAGATGTCTGGAAGACTTACCGCTCATTCTATCAAGATGAGCCCTTCATACGATTCATCAGAGATAGAAAGGGCCTATACCGTTTGCCTGACCCAAAGATTGTGATAGGCTCAAACTTTTGCGACATAGGCTTTGAGGTGGACGAACACGTTAATCGCCTGGTCATCTTCTCTGCAATCGACAATATGATCAAAGGGGCCTCGGGACAAGCGGTTCAATGCCTCAATATTATGCTTGGTATCAACGAGAAGACCGCGCTGGAGTTTTCAGGTTTTCATCCGATGTGACCTAGGATGCTGACAATCGTCAAGATCGGGGGGAGCACTCTAGAGGAGGGCGTCTCACAGGTCATTGTGGAAGATTTAAAAAGTACGCTTTTGAGCAGCGAGGTTGTGCTAGTTCACGGCGGAGGAGTTGAGGTAACGAATTTTGCTTCGAAACTCGGATTCGAACAAAGGTTTGTTTTTTCACCTCGAGGCTTTCGAAGTCGTTACACAGACAAGGAGACAGCTGAGGTATACACCATGATAATGGTAGGGAAGGTCAACAAGCAACTCGTCTCAGCCTTGGAGAGTAGAGGCATACCTGCGGTCGGGTTATCAGGGTTAGATGGGTCACTGATAAAGGCTGAAAGAAAGAAACATCTGATAATCTTGGATGAGAGAGGAAGACGAAGAGTAATTGATGGAGACTACAGTGGAAAGATAATTGACATTAATGCTTCACTTCTAAAACTGCTACTCAGCAACGGATACGTTCCTGTCGTAGCACCAGTGGCTATGGGTAATGAATTCGAGCTGTTGAACGTAGATGGAGATAGGACTGCCGCATACATAGGTGCAGCTCTCAAGGCGGATGTTCTTGTACTATTGACAGATGTAGAGGGTGTTGCGATAAATGGAAAGCTAATTCCTAAGTTGACTATATTCGAGGCAAAGAAGATTCTTCCGAAAATCGGACACGGGATGATAACAAAGATCTATGCCGCAATCGAAGCTTTGGAGAGGGGCGTTAAGAAGGTTGTAATTGCAAACGGGTTGGAGAAGACCCCAATCTCTTCTTCTCTCGAACAGAGACATGGAACTGTGATCAGCAATGAATGAGAGGGAGGTCATGGAGACTGAACAAAGGTTCATGGCCAACATATTCTCAAAAAGGCCTGTCGTATTAGCAAAGGGTAGAGGATCTCTAGTCTGGGATGTAAATGGTAAAGAGTACATAGACTGCATCGGTGGTTATGGCGTTTGCATCGTAGGGCACTGTCACCCGAGAGTTGTTGAAGCCGTAAAAGGACAAGTTGACACACTGATTTCCTGCCACTCATCGCTTTACAACGACATGAGAACAACTTTCTTGCAAAGAATCCTGCAGATAGTCCCTAAAGGACTCGACAAAGCGCTTCCTGTGAACAGTGGAGCTGAATCGGTGGAGGCTGCAATCAAGCTAGCTCGAAAATTCACTGGGAAAACAGACGTAATCGCGATGATGGGCGCTTTCCACGGCAAAACTTTGGGCGCGTTATCTGCAACTTGGGACAAGAAGTATCGTGAGCCATTTGAACCACTTGTTCCAGGCTTTATACATGTTCCATTTGGGAAAGCAGAAAAAGTTGAAGAAGCAATTACAAACAAGACAGCCGCTGTAATTGTTGAGCCGATTCAAGGGGAGGGTGGCGTTAGGGTTCCTCACAAAGAATACCTCAAGGAGTTGCGAGAGATATGCGACGGCAGGGATGTTCTGCTGATATTCGATGAAGTTCAAACCGGATTTGGAAGGACCGGGAAGATGTTCGCTTGTGAACACTCAGAAGTGGTTCCAGATATTATGTGCTTGGCGAAGGGCGTTGCAGGGGGGCTTCCGATGGGTTTGACTCTTGCTAGAGAAGAGGTTATGTCATCCCTCAAGATTGGGGAACACTCAGGCACATTCTTTGGTAGCCCATTGGTCTGCGCAGCTGCATTAGCAACAGTTGATGTCATAGTTAGCGAAAAACTGCCTGAAAGAGCGGCTACCTTGGGAGAATACTTCAGGATGAAATTGGAGGAGCTTAAAGCCAAACACAAGATCGCAAGGGAAGTCAGAGGTAAGGGTCTCATGATAGGTGTAGAATTCAGATTCGATGTCTACAAGATGATTCTAAAGTCCCTCGAAAAAGGGGTTCTCATCCTTGACGCGGGCAGAAACATTTTGCGGTTTCTGCCACCTCTAGTCATTGATCAGACGCAGATAGACAAAGTAGTGGCAGTTCTGGACTTAGTTATGAGGGAAGAAGAAAGTGAGCGACTATCCAGTGCACCTTCTAACCAGAATGACTGAAATTTACAGCCCATCCGGAGAAGAGAAAGAAATCGGAGAATTCCTCGCAAGGGAGATGGATGAAATGGGTATCGAGGTACGTATAGATGAAGTAGGCAATGTTATAGGTGAAATAGGCTCCGGAAGACCTGTTATCCTTTTATGCAGCCACATGGACACTGTTTCCGGGTACATCCCTCCGAGGATTGAAAACGGGAAGCTCTACGGTAGAGGAGCTGTTGACGCCAAAGCTTCCCTAGCAGCGATGATTATTGCTACATCAAGACTTGCCAGAGAATCATTTGAAGGAAGAGTTGTACTCGCAGCAGTAGTTGACGAAGAAGAATCAAGTAAAGGTGTAAGACATCTCTTAGAAGAGAAGATGCCTTTCAATTATGCAATCTTCGGTGAACCGAGCGGTGTAGACAATGTAACGATCGGATACAAAGGGAGCCTATGCGTTAGGATAACGTGTAGAACTCAGACAGGTCACCCTTCATCACCTTGGCTCTTTCAGAATGCGATAGAGAAGAGCTTCGAGATATGGAATCTGATCAAGAATCTCCGCCTACCGGAGGAGGATACTACAAGTCGCTTCTACTCGGTCTCGTCATGCATAACAAAGATAGATACGGTTTCTCCAGTTGGCGTGATTCCTCCTGAGTGCATGACCCATCTGGACTTGCGCATACCCCCTAAGGTTTCCGTTCAAGAAGTCTTTGACGAAATTGGAAAGATAATCAAACAATATGAGGTTGAGAATCCCAATGTGTCGGTTGGAGCGGAAGTACTCTGTCAAACAAACCCAGTTGAAGCCGACCCCAGATCCCCATTGGTAAGATCCCTGTCATGGGCTATAAGAAGAGTGAGGAAACGAACGCCAACGCTCTTGAAGAAGACAGGAACAAGCGACATGAATGAGTTTGCGGAAGTGATTAAGATCCCCATGGCAGCCTACGGACCTGGTGACTCAAGGCTAGATCATACACCAAACGAGAATATTGACCTCAAAGAGTATTTGGATGCGATTGAATGCCTCTATGAAGCATTGAAGAAGCTACCCGACTTACATAGAAGGGATGTATAAGCTAATGCACAGTTGCTTAGACCACGTTCTCAACTTCATAACGAAATTCCGTTCTCTTCTTTGATTTTATTAAGCACAACAAATGTTCTAGTTGCATCTGTGAATTCTAAAGCTCTGATCTTTTCTACAACCTGCTCCAGATGTTTTATGTCTCTACATAAAACGTGTAGAATCAAGTCGAATTCACCTGTAACTGTATAGATTCTTGTAACTTCTTCGAAGTTGACCAATTTTGAAGCGGCGACTGGACCTACCTCCCCACCTATATTGATGCATATGATAGCGGTGATGGTCATTCCGATCTTTTCAGCATCCAAAAGAGCGGTAAATTTTCTAATGACACCTTTCTTGGTTAGATTCCTCACTCTATTTCTAACAGCAGTCTCAGACAGGTTAAGTCGTTTAGCCAATTCTGCGTAGCTTTTCCTTGAGTCGTTCTGAAGAATGAAAAGTATCTTACGGTCAGTTTCATCCAAACTTTTTTCTCGCACAGCATGGACACCGTCGAAGGTTTTATAAAGCGTGTTTCCGCCTAGCGGATTCCACTATGAAACTACCAGTGTGAGTTCTGCTCCAAAATAAAACTTTCTAGCGACATGTGTAAGCCGAACGGAATTCGACTTAGATGTTTGTAATCCTCAGTCTAGACATACTATATGGTACGGTGCCAATCGATTGAAAACATCTTTGGTGAACGCGGAGGCAACTGTATCAGCGGTTTCAAGCAACAGAAGCGCCTTTCAATGTGGAGATTGCGGAATGAGTCTGGAATGCCATAGCTGCGAGTCTCGCCGCATCTATGTCTGCTCTAACTGTTGCGACTATTGTTACTCGCTCCACTTTTCACATCCTCCATGCTTCCAGAGCATAGGCTGAGGTGTCGTCTTTGAATTTACTTGACACCAAAACATCGTGTAAGTTCCTCGTGTCTTAGGAGTAGAAGGCTGTACGCTTAGCAACTTGCGAGCGCATGGAAAATGGATCCAAAGCATTTCTATTTCAACAAGATGCTTCTAAACACGGAGCCCTTAATCGACGACACCACACTTAGGGACGGCGTTCAAATGCCGGGTTTAGCCGCGTCCCCTGAAGACACGGCCAAGATAGCCCGCCTTCTGGATGAACTCGGGGTTGAGAGGATCGAACTTCATCACTACCAGGAATCGGACAAAAAGGCAGCGAAGCTTATTCAAAATATGAGTTTAGACGCTAGGATAGCCGGTTGGTGCAGAGCCTTAAAAGAAGACATAGACGACGCCATTGAATGTGGTTTTGATGAGGTTGGAGTTTCGCATCCTGTTTCGTACGTCCACTTTAGAGCTAAATGGCCTGATAAAACCGCGGACGAACTCTTGGACAAAGTTGTTGAGATTGTCGAGTATGCCGCTAAGGATCATGGCCTTACAGTCTTTGTTCACGGCGAAGACAGCACCAGAGCGGACTGGAGCTTCGAGAAAAAATTCATCACTGCTGTTGCTGAGGCTGGCGCGAAATGCTACAGAATATGTGACACGGTTGGGATCGGTCTATCGGATGTTAATGCAGCTATGCCTAATGGGATTCCAGCCAAGGTGAAGGCAGTTAAAGCTGAGACCAAAATTAGGGATATCGAAATTCATGCACATGACGATTTCGGAAACGCTGTTGAGAACACCTTGGCAGCGATCAGGGCCGCCTCAGGTGTTTGGGACAGAATCTACGCAAGTACAACGTTTCTAGGCATTGGAGAGAGGGCTGGAAACGCTGAGACCGAGAAGGTTTTAATGAACCTTTACATGCACCATGGTGTCAAAAAATTTGAAGGCAAAACTGAGAGGCTGAAGCAGGTAGCTGACTTTATAGGTCTGGCAACGGGTTACGTGGTTCCGCCAAACAAGGCAATAGTTGGCGGTTACGCCTTCGCGCATGAGTCGGGCATTCATACCCACGGTGTTCTTAACAATCCATGGACATACGAACCTTACCCGCCAGAACTTGTTGGAAACACGCGGCGATTAACAATAGGAAAACATTCTGGAAAAGCTATCATCAAATACAAAGTTAGGGAAATAACCAGGAAGACCCCTATTAACAAAACACTGACAATCATTGGACAGAAAGTCAAGGAAATCTACGAGAACGGAAGGAAAGCCTCGTTAAAAGAAGAAGAATTTAGAAGAATACTTCAAGAAGTTGGACTGTTAGAGTAGTTATGGATTGAACATTTCGATTCATGTTAACAAAGCAGTACATGACAACAATGATGATACGCGGCGAGCTATGGTGTCATCCTAGATGACGTTTGATGCTGGTTGGTCTCATGGGTCTTACGATGGTTGAGAAGATATTCAGCAAGTCTTCAGGAAGAATGGTGAGGTCAGGTGACATAATCGTCGCGAACGTAGATCTGGCGATGGCTCATGACGGAACTACACCTCTGGTCATAAAAGCTCTTCAGGAGATGGGCAATCAAAAAGTTTGGAACCCTCAGAAGATCGTCCTCGTCATAGACCATGTAGCTCCAAGCGCATCTGAGGCATCATCGACTCTCCAGAAGGAGATGAGGGAATTTGCTTCACGTCAAGGAATAAAAATCTATGATATTGGATCAGGGATTTGCCATCAACTTCTTCCAGAACTGGGGTATGTCAAACCTCGCTCTCTTATCGTTGGAGCCGACTCGCACACTTGCACTTACGGCGCTCTCGGCGCTTTTTCCACAGGCATAGGATCCACCGATATGACAGCTGTATTCAGCTCCGGAAAGCTTTGGTTCAAAGTTCCTGAAACATTCTACTTCAATATAGAAGGCGACCTCCCAAAATTTGTGACGGCAAAAGACATTATCCTGAATATCATGGGCGAAGTCAAGGCTGATGAAGCTACTTACAAAGCCGCAAAATTCGGGGGGCCAGTTGTCAGGAAAATGAGCGTAAGCGCTCGAATGACACTCTGTAACATGGCTGTAGAGATGGGCGCCAAAACAGGTTTTGTAGAGCCCGATGAAAAAACGCTCGCCTACCTTCGACCCAGAGTTCAAGGACCAATTGAGCCTATAACAAGCGACCCTGACGCCGAATATGAAGAAGTTCGGGCTTTCAAGGTAAGTGATTTGGAACCGCAGGTGGCTTGTCCGCATCAAGTCGACAACGTCAAGCCGGTGCGTGAAGTCGAAGGGACAGAGGTTGATCAAGTTTTCCTTGGCTCATGTACCAATGGAAGACTAGAAGACTTGGAGGCCGCCGCACAGATACTTAACGGAAGAAGGATTAAGCAAGGTGTCAGAATGATTGTAGTCCCAGCGTCTAGGGAAGTTTACGTACAAGCAATGAAGAGAGGATTGATTGAAGCCTTTACCGAAGCGGGTTGCGTGATCTGCAATCCTGGATGCGGACCATGTTTAGGAGCCCATCAGGGCGTTCTGGCCCCTAGAGAGGTTTGCATCTCAACATCAAATAGGAATTTTATCGGCCGTATGGGATGCACTGAAGCCAGCATATACTTGGCATCCCCTTATACTGCTGCAGCTTCAGCTGTAGCTGGAAAGATAACTGACCCACGCTCGTTGGAGGATCGACTTTGACCGAAAGCATAATTAGAGGGAAGGTTTGGGTCTTTGGGAATGACATAAACACAGATCAGATAATACCCGGCAAATACAAATTCAGAATAACAGACATACGGGAATTGGCAAAGCATGCAATGGAAGGCGTAGACAGAGATTTCTCCAAGAAGGTCTCAGAAAACGACATTATTGTGGCTGGAAAGAATTTTGGGTGCGGTTCAAGCAGAGAGCATGCGCCGCTTGTTCTAAAGCAACTTGGCATTGGAGCGGTAGTCGCAAATTCTTTCGCGCGCATCTTCTATAGGAATGCGATAAATATTGGGTTGCCAATTGTCGAATGCAAGGAGATAGCTGGTAAAGTTCGGGAAGGCACTCTTCTGGAGATTGATCTAGAGAATGGAGCCATAAAAGACTTGGATAGTTCTCAACAGTTCAAGACGAAACCTTTGCCCCGCTTTTTACTTCAAATACTGAAGGATGGAGGCCTCGTTGAACACTTCAAGAAGCATGGAGGCTTAACGTGGCAAAATGTATAGAATAGCTGTGATTCTAGGAGACGGGATAGGGCCGGAAGTCACAAAAGCCGCATTATCTGTCCTAAGGAATCTCAGCCTAGACTTGGAATTCGTAACGTTCAATCTTGGGTTAGAGTATTGGAAGAAGAGTGGCAAACAGATCTCAGATGAAGACATAGAGGCCATAGGAAAGACCGATGCTTGCCTAAAAGGTCCAACAACAACTCCACCAGGACCGGGAACCTTCAGAAGCATTGCGGTGACATTGAGGCAGAAGTTGGATCTTTACGCTAATCTTAGGCCAATAAAGTCAAGGACCGGCGTTAAGAGCCTCTACAGGAATATCGACCTAATCATCGTTCGTGAGAACACTGAAGGAATGTACAAAGGACTAGAATTCCGTGCAAATGACAGCGCTCTTGGCATTCGAGTCATAACGAAGCAGGGATCAAACAGGATCGCGCGCTTCGCCTTTGAACTAGCCCGTGCGCAGAAAAGGAGGAAGGTTACGATAGTTCACAAGGCAAATGTACTCAAGGAGACCTGTGGACTCTTCCGCGAGACGTGTTTTAATGTAGCAGCCCAATATCCAGAAATAAAGGCTGACGAACTGATGATCGATGCAGTAGCGCTAAAACTTGTAATGGGACCTCAGGAGCTAGACGTGATTCTCACTACAAACCTCTTCGGCGACATATTATCGGATGAGGCTGCGGGGTTGGTAGGAGGGCTGGGTTTAGTTCCAAGCGCGAATATTGGAGATCATTTCGCCATCTTCGAGCCTGTCCATGGGTCTGCTCCCCAGATTTCTGGAAAGGGAATCGCAAACCCATCAGCTATGATACTCTCAGCTGCGCTGATGTTAAGGCACTTGAACTTGTCTGAATATGCTTCAAGGCTAGAAAAGGCGCTTGATAAAGTGCTTGAAGAAGGTACTGCGCTAACCTTTGATCTGGGCGGAGATGCAAGCACTATGGATATGGCTGAAGCAATTGTCACTCAACTATCCAACTTGTGATCTTCACTATTCCGTCCTTAAATTTCTCCTTAATTTTATCAACAACATCTTTGCCTTCAGAGTCCTTCAGTTGAGTTAGTATAACCAAATCGACGTCTCCATGCACTTCATCTGCTTGAACCACCTCTTTCCAACGTGTAACCTCGTCCACGATTGTTCGACCGTTGTATTGAGGCTTGTAGTTGATCACAACGTAAGCGTACTCTGAGCCTCGTATGGATTTGGAAATGATCTCGATGGGCAAGGAAATCCCAGCCTTTGTCTCGATTATGTCCCTAACCTCCTGGCTAGTTAGCTTCCTTTGTTTCAATGCAGATCTACTTGCAATTGTCTCGGTAACCTCCAATTTCAACCTGTCACTCACGGCGTATTGCTTCAAGAGTTCTCCAACAACACGCTTACTGACGAATTGACTGGCTTCAAAGAAGACTGTGCCACTGAAATCAAGAGCCAGCTTTCTAGGCGGAATATATCCTTCCGGAGCCTCGACGATCTGTGCTTGATGAGTCCCTGCCTTCTCTAGGTTTGCTGAAAGCGACAGCGGATGTCTACAAGGAATAGGTATCCTGTGAGCTGCTCAAAACTCTTGTATAAAGCCATTAGCTGCTCTCTCTTTTCGCCAGTTGAAACTCTATATAGGTCCTCAAGGTTCAAGACCAACTCGTAATGGTCTACTATGCCATTCCTAGCGCCCAAGCCATATATGCTGACGTGAATTTCTTCAACTCCTGCCCGGAATGCTTCTATCGCATTTGCCAAAGCATTTCCATAATCATTATGGAAATGAACAGCCAACGGTAAATCAGTAATTTCTTTCATTCTCCTAATGACATCTGAAACTCTAAGATGTGGTATCATGCCGCTTGTATCTGGGATACTAACTATCGTAGCCCCTGCCTTGCGAACCGAATGGAGAAGACGCGAAAGGTAAGCAGCTGTTATCCTCAGAGCTCTTTTCAGAAGTAAAGAATCTTGATACGTCCTCAAATACCGCCCTTCGGTACCTGAAGCCGAAGTCTTTCAGAAGCTCTATAGATTTAGATAGTTGTTCGATTGCTTTGCCTCTATTCATGCCGCCGAGTTTGCCTTTCCTATGCTTCTGTGTCACGCCTAAGAATACAGTGCATCCATCAGCTCCATATTGACTTGCATTTTTGACATCATCTTCAAATGCTCTACACTGAAGAATTGCCTGTAGATCGTTAGAAGACTTCTTGATCTCTTCTATGGCATTTCGAATATCCTTTACTCTCCCTCCTCTAGAAGAGTGTGCTATCGGGAATTCAATTCTGCGCGTGCCGATTTCGGCTAAAGCGAGTCCGATGGCTTTCCTACTCTTACAGTTAAAGTACACACCTGGCTGTAGCTCTCCTTCTCTAAGCGTAGTATCAAGTACGACTACAATTTTCGAAATTTCCTGACGATTTCTGGATTTCTTGGGTTTGATTCGAGCAGTATTCGTTCCAATTTTACTGATGACGAATTATATAAGCTTCACTTATCACGAAGTTCGCAAATGTGGCCCAATCCATGAGCGCATGTTTCTTAGAGTGAGATGAGGAAGGGTCAAAGAACGTAGTGGCCCAAAGAAAGCGACCGGCTGGGGTCAGGTGAACGACTCATTCTATCTTTAAACAGTCCATCGAGAATAGACTATCTTGCTTTAGCAAGTATAGATGCGCCAGACCGATAAGCCTCAAACGATGTCTGAGTGGCATGCGCCCTATTTTCTTTCAATGTAACGTGAAATCAAGACAGTGCTTTCAAAAAGAACTATGAATGGAACGAGAAGAATCATATCAGTTATCGGAGTCGGGTCAGCGGTCAAGACAATTGCTAGGACAATGAATCCTGCGTAAACACTCTTTCTGTTTGAAGAAAGATAATCTGCGTTCAATATGCCGAACTGAACGAGCAAAACGAAGAATACTGGGAAAGTGAAGAACAGTCCGACAACGCCTATTAATACTATGACCTGAGTGAAGAAGTCTGCAATCGGTATGAACAAAGCCGCGCCTGAACTATAGACAAACCACAGCATCACTCTGAGAGTTATCGGAACTATGATCTTATACGAGAAGAACGCTCCAGCGATGAAGAGGCCTACGAAGGATCCTATGAACCGCCCCATATATCTTCGTTCAGTCTCCAACAAAGCTGGATTGATGAACTTGTATAACTCGTAAGCTATTATCGGCGTAGAAACTATAACTCCCATAAGGGCTGACATCATCAAATAAATCCCGGCTGTATCCATCATGTTTCCAGCAATAAGCACCACATCTTTCGGAAGCAACTCTCTCTCTATCTGCCGCAATACCACGGAAATTATTGGAGTATACGTAATGGCGAGGGGGTCAAGAAGAGTCATAGGATTTACTGGAAGGAAGCCGACGATCGCTCCTGCGATGAACACGCTTACCAGAATTGTTCGCAGTCGGCCTAAGAGCTCTCCTGTATGCTCCCAGAAAGTCATCTCCGCGCCTTTCGGCTTACCACTTCCAGACTTCATTTCGCTCTCATCGCTACTACTTGCTCAAGAGCAGGTACGAGTTCATCCTCCATCTGTGTTTGTCACTTGTACGCGCACTATTTCTGAGCTTTTCTACATTTTGGGCAGAAAAGTTCATCCTGCCCAATCTCAGCTCCGCAGAACTTGCAGCTGAACTGCCGAATCGACAGTTGCGTTGGGTTGGCTGATAGTTGCGACGGTGCTTGAACATAGCGTGTCTCTATTCGTTGAGGAGCAGCAACTCCACTAATGGCGATGATCAATCCGAGAATTGCGATGATACCGCCGCCAAACTGCAGAAGAACAGCGGACAAAGCCACTGATTGTCCGGGAAAAAGGGCGGCGAAAACACTGTTCGCTACTTCACTTAGATAGCTTTCGGGCAGTGCCATCATGGAGATGCCAAACTGATAAATGATGAAGCCCAGTGTGAGTAGAACTGACCCTATCGCAACCTTAGCTCTCGTACGCTTCTCCTCCGAGTTACTTGCACGTCCTACGTCTCAGTTTTCTTCTTAGTAGCTTCTACTATCTCGTTCGAAATCTGCTCTGGAGTCTTCCCTTCAGTCGATATACCCAGCTTCTTAGCGGTCTCAACTAGGAGTTGTTCATCGCTTTTAGCGGTGGCAGAAGTTGATTCAGTTCTCACAGGAGCTGCTGTTATTTTCTGTATTTCAGCTAAAGGTGTTTCTGTCGCCGTTCTATACTGTCTTATTGCATCGCCTATTGATTTGGCAAGTTCAGGCAGTTTCTTCGGTCCGAACAGGATCAGAACTACCACAAGTATAAGAGCTATCTCCCAAGGTCCGATAAACGGCATAGACTCTAACTCCGATAGATCATAGAGCTTTCGGCATTGATAAATACTACTGAATTAGATAGTACTACTCAAGAGAGGAGCAGATTGGCGAGGCGCGGACCATTCCCGAAGACAGAGGAACAACACTACCGAGTGCTCAGCCACCTTCCTAATGACAAAGGCATCGGCTTTAATGAACTATGGCGGAAGCTAAAGTCTGAGAATATTGGAGTAAGCTTCTCAACACTCTCTAGGACTCTAAAGTCTCTTCGCTCTGAGAAATATGTAGAGATGAAGGTAAGCAGACATGGATACAAAATTCCAAACCATCTATATAGGAAGACCAGCGTAGGTGTCGAGTATGAGGAGCTTCTTAGAGATAAACTGGGACTATTAAAGACTTCCACGAAACGCGTAATCAAAGCTCATAGAGGTAAAATTAGATACGACGAGATAATCTTCGGAGAGATCCCTTACACATGCGAAGTTGAACTTTCCAGCAAGAACCTTACAGAGGAGAAGGAGAAACAAATATCCGTATTCGTCGGATCTGTCGGCGAAACAGTGGTCTCAAGCATAGCAGAGATCTTGGGCAGAGCATACTCAGGGTTCATCTCTCTCTTAGGAGAGGGGCGCACGAAGGAAGCGGTCTACTACCTCAAGAAAGCGCTTTCATTCAACCTTCGATTGACAGTAGCATTCGATGGACACAGAGTAGCATTTGACAAAAGCTGGGATTCCCTTCTTCAGGACGAAGTAGAACTCTTGAATGCGATTCGCGCAGTCAAAGCACCATCCTATAGCGAGCTTCTAGGATGTTGGATACTCAGCCTGCTGAGCCCGATAATGCCAGTTGAGAAGTTCCCCTATGACTTGACAAGCATTGAAGGTTGGGCGAAATTGATTACTGATAATGGAAACAAGTGGAGAGCAAGCAAAGGGATGCCTCTCTTATCTGAACAAGATGTTCAAATTTTCTTGAAGGAACAGATGCAGAAAGGAGCGATATCCATCAGGCCCGTTCACAGAGAGTTTGGTTTACTCGAATTCCATGAAAAGATGCCGGAACCGCAACCTGAAGAGTTTTACTCTTTTCTACTCGGGCTGTTCTCAGCAATGAAATCTCTTCTGGAAAATGAAACACCTAGAGTCATGTAGACTGTCAGAAGGCATTCAGCTCTTTCAAAATACTCATCAAGATCCTCGAGTCGGGATCGCCTCTATTATTGAGACAGTTTTCACTCCCAGGTTTTCATATAAGAAGAGCTTGCGGTAGGATTGCTCTATTATTTTTACTTTATGTCGAAAATTTTGTGATATCTGCGGGCTAAATCTTATATTGCCATCATGCTTTGTTCTGTCTTAGATGACTTTGAGCGCTTTAGTGCTTGACACATCCGTCGTAGACTGCGAGATCGCGGAACTTCGAAAGCGAACTAGGCGTTCAAAGCTGGACAAGGTCCCATCTTGTACTTTCGTTCCTTGGTCCAAGAATGGCGATATATTCGAAGCGATGTATCTTCTCCTTCATTTGCCGGAAGAGCATAGAATTCTATGTCAAAACATAGAGAACTCATTTATCTTTAGAGCGTTCAAGGAATCTTACAACACCCTGTAAGCTATCTATTTCTTTGAATGAACTTCCACATGTCTTAGGGCTACCCATAATGCGACAACAGAAACTATTGAAATCAGCGCACATAGAATATAGGGGTAGCGAGGGTTGAACTGGTCCGCGATTATTCCGCCGACAGCTGCTGCCGTCATCATGCCAATTCCACATGATGTTTCGAAGAAACCCATGGCGACTCCTCTCTGTCGCGTATGCACATTGTCTGAAATGAACGCAACAGCAACGGGAAAAATTGCTCCTATCGATATGCCCATTATCACCATTGAAATGCTTAGAAGCTCAATGCCCACAGAGATTGCGACAAGAAGTGATGCGATCGCGCAACCGATCAGGGCTGGGATCAAAATAGATCTTCTTCCAACTCTATCAGATATTCGCCCGGCACTCATCGAGGAAACTATTCTTCCAATCCAGAATAACGTGAATAATGCCCCAATCCAAAAGACCTCTATACCCAAACCCTTTGCATAAACCGAGAAGAGAGTCAGGAGCGTTCCCAGTACAAATGTGTAAGATGCAGCGACGACATTGGAAAGCAGGAAAGGACAAGATTTCCACAAGTTCACCTTAAGCTCATTGGATTGAGGAGTTACAGATCGATCTCCCTCTGAGATCTTGACGATCCTAACATCTTTGAACCACATCGAGATGGTCAAGGCAGCTATCATGGAAGGCAGAAGGTAGAAGTAGAACGTATTTCGATAGCCTGTCGTTGCCGCGATAGACCCCCCCAGTAAGGAACCGAACGCGAAGCCAGCTCCATAAGAAGCGCTGCTCAAGCCCATCGCTCTTCCAGATGCTGAAGCACTTGCAATCTCAGTGCTCAAAGCTTCGACTGAAGGCCAGAAGGCGGCCCAAGCGAGTCCTTCAAGCGTCCTAATGAGAATAATCTCGTTCACACTTCCGGCAACAAGATAGAGTACAGCTGCAAGCGCATTTAGCACCGCACTTATGAGAATCAAGACCTTTCTTCCGAATCTATCTGAGAGTTTACCTGAGAGAGCAGCAAATACTATGAAGATTATCGAGTAGGATGTTCCAACAAGCCCCACTTCAGTGTAAGAAGCCCCTAAGCTTTGAGCGAGCAGTGGAATTATCGGAGTGACTATTCCTACTCCTAATGAAAACATGAAGATTGTGATGAATAGAGGCAACAGTCGCCTTTCAGACATCAATCTAGCGGACGAGTTCATCTACTACACAACGTTTCTGGGCAGCTACGGACCTATGTGACCTTGCTCCGTCTGACAGATCACACACTTCAATCCTGTATCCTCTAACACATTCTTTACTTGAACCATCTCATCGAATGTGGGTCGCGTAATATCTTGTCTACGGAATTCAGGTCGATAGTCCAATACACAAACTTGCACATTCGTCTCCATATCAGCAATTCTCTCTCCAATTCGCCGCAGCTCATCAAGTGAGATCAGTTTCGAATTGTACGGGACGCCTATTCCGATGAAGATCTCTCCCAAATATTGATCTAGCAGATATTTCACAGCATTCCACTCTGTTTCAAGAAGTTTCTTCGCTAACTCTTCGTCCTTTAGTCCAGAGATGCGAACAAATGTGCCAACATCTAGGCCTTTAACATCTGGACCTATATCTGTCATGCCTGCATGTACGAGATCATCTATGTAGTCACGTGTTAGAATCACCGCGTTCGTGTCAACATGAAATCTCGCTTCTTCATCTGTGTTCAGTCTTCTCAATTCTCTGAGATACTCTATGGGCCAACATCGATTCAATGTACATTCTCCTCCACTTATCGCCATTCTGTCCACTCCGTGAACTCTTCCCTCACGAGTCATTATCCTAGCCGCTTGGTTGGGAGTTAGTGGTTTTTCTACAGAGGAGTATGTTATCTCCCAATTCTGGCAGGTTGGACATCGAAGAACGCATCCATGAGCGAAACATGCCACTTCAATATAACGATAATTCAATCCTTTGGGCTTGATCCAGTAAGGCGTTCCAACCCCTCCGACGGAATGTCCTTGAAAGCCAGAGACAAGCCTCAGAGGTGCATGTTTTGCAACCTCATACTCAACTGTATGAATATTCTTGCCGTCTCTGACAGCTGTTGTGCAACTAGGCTTCAATTTCCCATCAATGATCACAGCACAAGCCCAACATCCCCTAATCGACATGGAGCGAATAGGTCCCCTTCTCCGGGAAATTTTGAAACAATGTATCCTAAAGATTCAAGAGCGTCAAGAACAGTGATACGTTCTGGAACATCGGCCACCTCGTTATTGACTTTAACTCGAATCATTTCTCTTCGTTTGCTATCCTGTTCAAGAAGTCTGGCTTCGAAAGGGCAAGCAGCAACACATGCACCGCAACCGATGCACGGCGCAGTTCCTCGACAAAATATGTGAGTACCACAGAAACCGCAGTCGCGGCATGAGCCCAACCTCTTTGAAACGTATGTTCTCATAGAATCTCCTCAACACTTCTTTCGCTGCTAAGTGATTTGTGAACAATCTTTTTAGATGCCAAGATACATGCCAACATCAGTTAGTCGATCCTTCCCTCACCACCACAGAATCTTGTTATATATTCAATCGCTACAGTTGCCGCTCCAGCGAGCATATCCGGCGTGATTCCTGGAACACCGCACACAAGAAGCAGAATATTCCTCGTCTTCTCTGTAACCTTCGATCGGTCAGCATCTCTATGCGGATATATGGCGACAAGTTTCTGATCATCTGAAATAACTACTTCTCTCCCTTCCAAATCCATCGGCTTCTCCATCCCTATCCCAAGAAACGCATAACAAGGTTCCCTCGCAATTCTTGTATGTCAAACGCCGCTAAGGCTATCTCTGTCTTGATTGATGCAAGGTTGTAAGCATCTACAATAGTATTGATATTTGGGATAGGGTTGTCCCGGAGGATTCTTCGAATCAGCGCTTCCGCTGCTGGACGGTTCTTGGTCGGATCTATTCCTACTCTCCAGAAAAAATCACGGTACGCTCTGAATGCAGGCGCATCCTTTAAGGAGTCGAGAGTGTATTTGCCCTTCACTTCCTTAACGAGTTCCTTCTTAAATTTCTCAAGTTCTAAGTTCTTCTTCTCAACTACGACATTTGTAACTCTGCAAGTCAAGACATCTAGATCAGGATATCTAGCTTTAACTTCATTGTCAATCTTCAGCAAGACATTCTGTCTCCTGCTGAAATTCTGAAGGAGCTCTGGAACATAGTCTTCAAACCCTCCCGACAGGCATTATGTAGAGTGGTTTAACTTCCTTAGGCAAGCCTAAGACCTTTTGTACATCATCATCGTTGAAAGCTCCGATCGGGACAGTTCCAAGATTCAATGCTACAGCTTGCAGAAACACATTTTCCGCCACATGCCCAACCTCGATATGTACGTACCTCATACCTCTATCGCCATAACGAACTGTCGTTCTTTCATAGACAGCTGCAATGATTATTGTGATTGGGGCTTCACCGACCCAAGTCTGTCTGAGTGCAGCTTCTTGGAGTGGATACCTGACATCATCGTCCAGAATCTTGATAATGCTATGTTTCTGAGGAATGTAGTTGTAGACTCCTCGGGGCAGGTCTTTGACGCCTTCTTCTCCTATCGCCAGATAAATTTCAAGCGGGTAAGTCATTCCAGCACTTGGAGCCGCTCTCTTACCTGATGCTGGATCTGTTATTCCTTGAGCAGCCCAAAGGAGCTGCGATACCTCTTCCAATGAAAGAGGCTCTGGAGTATAATCCCTAATCGATCTCCGCTTCGCGACAGCTTCCTCCACCGACATGAACCCGGACGTCTTGGGTTTCGGAAGCGCAATCGCTTGCCCGGTTATTACCGTCTGATAAGGAACTTCCCTAGAGGTTGTCCAAGCGTAGCCAGTAACGGCAACTGCCGCGGCTACAACAAGTCCTCCTGCATACTTTACGTAATTCCTCCTAGTTACCTTCAGCTCTTTGCTCAAATGAACTTTCATTAAATTACTTCTCACTGAATCGACGCTCCAGACTGCTACTTTCGAAACGAATTCATCACAATAGAAGAGCCTTGGCGCTTCTGAAAACTTTTCTTTAGAGCCGAAGACGTCGTCTTCGACGAAGGGTTTATGGACTTTGCTTCACGCTTGTTTCCTAGGGATGTGAAATTGACTGTAATGCAGATACTGCTTTTGGGACCAGCAGGATCGGGCAAGACAAGTCTAACAACAACCTTCGGCAAATGGATTCGGAGAGAGATGAATTCGAATGTATCCTATATAAATCTCGATCCAGGTTGCACTAGTCTTCCGTACAAGCCGAGTTTCGATATAAGAGATCACTTTACCATTGAAGAGATTATGAGGAAGGAAAAGCTTGGCCCCAATGGAGCTATGATACGGGGAGCTGAACTGATACTGAAAAGGATGCGAGTGATCTTACGTGAAATAACGATTATACAAGCTGATTTTAGGCTCATTGACACACCCGGACAAAGCGAGATATTCATTTTCAGACCGACAGGTCCAACGATTGTTGGTGCTTTTAGAGCCATCGCGCCTACGATAGGGGTGTATCTCATAGATCCCCATCTAGCTGAGACGCCTACGAGTTTGGCAGCTGTCTTCTCGCTCTCAATGGCATCTCAGCTTAGGCTGGGAATACCTATGGTCAACGTTCTTAACAAAGCGGACATAGTGAAGAAAAAGGACATAGACCGTCTTATGGAAGATCACCAATACTTGAAGCGACAAATTGAGAAGGAAGGAGCAGGGGCGATCACCGATCTAGCAGTCCACTACGTAGAAGCAACGAAAGCTCTTGCGAAATCGCAGAGGATCATCAAAGTGTCGGCCAAGACTGGTAGAGGTATGAAACAGCTGTACGACATAATTCATGAGAGTTTATGCGAATGCGGGGACCTGGATTAGTCCGTATGAAAGAATTTAATCAGTCAAAAGAACGCAAGGGTGGTCGAAGAGGAAGAGTCTAAAAGCGATGGATGTTGAGTGCAAGGGTATTCTGATTCAGAAAGCTTCATCCTAATTCAATCGAGTTGATCAGTCTATTGTCTTCTCGTGAACTGGTCATCGAAGCGTTTGAAGGACGAGCGAGTAGAATTCCACTCCATTTTTTGCTGGCAGATCCAGTTAAAGAAGCGACTATAGGAGATATCGTTGGAGTTCGATGCTGGCTTGAAGCGTTTCAACCATTTCTGACGGAGGGGGGACCATTTGCGAGAAGGGGGTTGAGCTATCGCAAGTGGAGCAAACAGCTAGATGTAGAGTATTACATGTGGCCTGATACCGATGATATCTTGCGCGAAGTTGACACGGCAATCTCTAAAGTTGCGTCGACCGTTGGGGGAAGATCTCTTCAAGCTGAAATCATTGGGCCCACTGAGTACTCAGAGTATGCTTGCAGCTCAGGTCTGACTAAGCCTAGAAGATACCCGGATGAGGTAGCTCATCAATTTGATTTCGCAGTCCTAACACGTATTGACTTGGACAAGGCTGAAAACATTCACAGTAGATTCTTCGAAATAATCTTGGAAGTTGTGAAGAGAGTCATAAATTATGACGAAATAGATTCTGTTCGAGTTGCAGACGACTTCTGTGATTATAGAGGTTCGATCTACGGGAGAACATTTACAAAGATAATTCTTGAAAGACAAGCGAAGCTATCTGAAGCCATCAAGGCCGGGGGTAAATACGCTGTGCTTCATGCTGACGGGAACGTCGTTCCATATCTTAATCGAATTGGCAGAGCATATGACGGCGTGCACCCTTTGGATATCTGTTCGAAATCCACCTTGAGCGCAGCTCTCTCATGGTCATCTAGGCTCCAAGAGGTTAGACGAATTCTCCCTTGGACAGTCTTCTTCACCGGCATACCGATCGATCTCCTCTGCAATAACCAGATTTCTATAGCTGAGTTGATGGAAGTCGTGAAGAATGTTATCCTAAACGTTGGATCTGAACGACTTGTTCTAACAACTACTCACAGGCCGTATCCGGGGTGGAGTTTTCAAGACTTTGAGGAGAAGGCGTCTGCCGTCAGCCGCTTCATAATGAACAGAGAGTACTCTATGAGATCGAATCTCGCAACATGAGCAGTCTTATATCGGTCGAAGGATAGGAGGCTCAGTATCTCCTTCTGGAGCCTCTGAACCGTCTTCCTCTACTATATCCTTCGTCTCTATAGGCGGGGCGGAAGGTCGGGTATCTTCTCTCTTGCTCAAACATCTTCTCCGAAAGGTTGTTCTTAGTATTGACCTCTGGAAGAGAGACCTCAGTCTTTTCGAAACTTCCGAACCTTCCGATGTTTAAGCGCATTGATCCTTTGAACAACGATATGTAACCGTTCTTGATCGATATTATGTCTCCCTCATTGACCTTCTCGATATTGTCATCCCAAAGAGTTAGATATACGACTCCAGTTTCATCTCCAACCAAAGCGTCGGCGACACGATGCGCTGAACCATCCGATCTAGATACAGTCTCTCTAACAGGGCTCTTCGAAACAACCTTAACGGTCACATTAATCTGTCTCGACTGCGGATCCAACCTCTCAACCTTAATGCTCTCAGCACTTACAGGCGGAACTTCACTAGCCATATTCAAAGCACTTGTTCATCATGAACTGAAACAAATCATAGAGCTAGCTCTTCTTAAGCATTGTGCTGATTCAGGGGCTCAATGAGAATACCATGATTATGGTTCAGATCGACAAGAAGAGAGATAGAAAGTATCGATGACCTTGTTTCTGTTGATGGCGTTGATGCTGCTTTAATTGGGCCTTATGATCTTTCGGCCTCTCTTGACATGCCCCATAGCGTCACTAGTTCTAGTAACCATCTCTTCTCGCAGTTTTTCATTCAAATTCTATTGCGGCTCGGGTCTGTGCCTTAGGATGTGTATTGCTCCTCCTTTCGTATCCAATGCAGCCTCTCTAACAGCTTCAGCGAGAGTGGGATGAGCATGCACAGTGCTCGCAAGATCATTGATCGTTGCCTTTAGCTTGATTGCTAGAGCGCATTCGTGAATCAACTCACTTGCATATGGCGCCATCATATGAACTCCGAGAATCCTACCAGATACGCTATCTGAAACAATCTTGATTATTCCCGTTGTCTTCCCTATCGTTACAGCTCTGCCGCTGGCGAATAATGGAAATCTTCCAACGTTGACATTTCCGAATTGTTCTCTAGCATCTTTTTCGGATAGGCCAACGAAAGCAAGTTCAGGGTCTGTATACACACATCTGGGGGTAGACGCGTAGTCTATTGCGCTAGGAACACGCATTGCGTTTTCTGCAGCGACAACCCCTTCTGCCATGGCAACATGAGCGAGCATAAGCTTACTTGCAACATCGCCGACGGCGAAAACCCCCGGAGCGCTAGTGCGCATCCCCGTGTTAACAGGAATACTATTGTGTACGGTCTCCACGCCTATCTTCTCTAAGCCGAGTCCATCAGAGTTCGGTGTTCGTCCTATAGCCACAAGAACGGTGTCTACGTAGAATTCTTTTTCACCTTCGGTCGTAGATACAAGCACAATCTTCTTCTGATCCCTTCCGTCTGATATCCGCAGGACACTAGCATTTGTTAGAACAGTCATCCCTTTGTTCTGCATGAACAGTTTCATTTGGGAAGTGACTTCTTGATCTTCAGAAGGCAGAATATTAGCCATCATTTCGACTAGTATGATCTGCCTAGAACCCATCACCTTGAAAATGAATGAAAACTCTAGACCTACAGGGCCTTCGCCAACTATGAGAACGCTCTCGGGAACTTGCAGTAGATCTAGCGCTTGATCTGTTGTAATTACATTCGGGCCGTCCACGCCTGGAATCGATGGTATTGTTGGAGTAGATCCTGTCGCGATTATTATATTTCGTCCTTTCACATCAATTCTTTGACCGCTATTCAGTTCCACTGTCACTATGCTCGGAGCCGCTATTCTTCCTGTGCCGTAGATTACATTGACTCTATTTCGTCTTAGGGGGTTCTCTATACCTTTAACTAACGATTCAACTATAGCTGTCTTCCTTTCCATAGCGGCTCTAACGTTGAATGAAAGCAAATCTTCGAAGCAGCCGAGAAGAGGCGAGAACATCTGTACGTTTCTCATAAGGGCTTTTGACGGTATGCAGCCTCTATTTGTACATACACCTCTAAGCTTCTCCTTCTCAATTAAGTATACCTTCGCCCCGAGTTGCGCTGCTCTAATAGCTGCCACATATCCTCCAGGGCCTCCTCCGATAACTACAAGGTCAGCCTCCGACGTATTTTGTACTTCATAAGTCATATCAACCAACCAACAGAGCCACTTTCAACATCCTAATTGAACATCAAGAAAGATAAGGCTAAAAGTCTTAGAATTGTTTTGAGAGAAAGCGTAATCTATGCCCAAGAGATAAGTACCGTGGGAAACCCCAAAAACGTAGCGATATGTTTTGACCGAAGAGAGAGTTTCTAGACGTGGCTATGTGAAGTACGTTGGTGGCGTTGTAGTTGCTGCGGTGGTTGCAGCTGCTGGCTACGGAATCTATGAAGCAATCAAGCCTCCTCCAACAACGCCTACTCCCACTCCGACACTAACACCTACGCCAACGCCGACAGCGCCATCTGTTCTAGTCTCAGTCGTGAAAGGAACATCAGCAACAAGCCGTCGAGCCCTTATCGAAAAGGCTTTAGAGCCGATCGGCGGCATGCGGAAGGTACTTCCACCCGGATCAAGGGTTCTAGTTAAGCCTAATGTTGGCTTCTACGATCGGGATGCGACCACTGAGCCAGACGCACTATCCTCTATGGTGGAGATAGTAAAGAAAATGAATCCAGAAGCTCTGATTGTTGGCGATAGTTCTGTCAGAGGTTATGATACAGATACAGCCATAAAGAACCTTGGAGTTCAGTGTCGAAACTTGGCCGAAGATTCTGTTGAGACACTAGATATCCCTAATGGAGTTACAATTCGCAAAGTGAGCACATATCGAACGGTTAGAGAATCCACATTCATCATTGGCATGCCAAAGTTGAAGAGACATAGCAGTACAATGGTTACGATCTCATTGAAGAATATGATGGGTGTCGTTACAAACGACGAGAAAGGGCGTTTCCATCGAGAAGGTGTAGACCAATCCATAGCTGATCTGAACTCAGCACTGAAACCAAACCTTGTCGTAATTGATGCGACTAGAGTTATGACGGAGAGGGGGCCAACCGGAGGAAAAATGGTTGAGTTGAATACGATTATAGCTTCCTTGGATCCTGTTGCTGCTGACCTAATAGCGGCCGAAAGGCTCTTTGCGTTGGAAGGCACAAGTTCGCCAAAGGATGCAGCGGACGGAATCGTTCACATTCAGAAAGCCGCTGAACTCGGTGTGGGTTTTGCGGATCGATCTAAAATCAAGGTTTTCCAAGCAACTTTAGACTGATGAACACCGATATGGAGCCAGTCAGAGAGTACCAGTTTCAATCGGTCTTCCGTAGTAATTGAAGGGTATTACGTTGACGCCCTGAAATCAGTCTCCAAGACCCCCCTACCCTTGTTTTGTGTAAATTGACGCATAGGTTCCGATTCCCAATGGGAATATTTTGAGGCTAAAAATATTATTAGGGGCTCTACGCGACGTAAAGCAACGACACGACTTCCTTTTCAATCATTCTATAGTAGAATTGAAAAGAAGATCCTGGAACACTCTTAGCCTAGGAGATATAGTTGAGGCTTACGAGGCGAAGTTTCATAGAAGCGATTGTAGGCGGGGGCTTCGTGGTTCTTCTCTCAGGACTATTGCCGAGTTTCACTAGAGAGAAAGACTTGGTCAGGCCTCCGGGCGCGGTATCAGAGGATTACTTCAACTCTTTCTGCATTAGGTGCGGCAAATGCTTAGAGGTTTGCCCCACTAGCGCTATCATATTTGCAGATGTTACTGACGGAATTACGAAGGTCGGCACTCCGAAGATAGATGCTCTGAGGGGTCCATGTGAAGCGGTAAAGGGTCGCTGCGAAGGTAACTTGAGGTGTGTCAACCAGTGCCCTACGAGCGCCTTAAGGCACGTAGAAGGTCGTGAGCTGAAGATCGGCCACGTCTCTCTTGATGAGCCTCTCTGTATAGCTTGGACGAAAGGCGACTGTTTGGTATGCTACGAGGTATGCCCTGTTCTCGGTGCCATAGTCTTGACAGAAGATATGAAACCGATTTTTAACCAAGAGATCTGCATTGGATGTGGGCGATGTGTGTACGCGTGTCCAGCTGAACCCAAAGCTCTGATGCTGCTTCCGGAACGTAGGCGATATGGACGATGGCAAAGATGAGAAGATGGAGAGTTCCAGTTGCGAGAGGAGTTCTTCAAGTTTCAGTCGTAGCCCTAATAGCGTTAGGACCGTGGTTTGGGCTTGCCAATGGATCTATATGCACATTAACTGTTGGAGGAATTACACTGTCCTGTCCGCTTGGTTTTCTTCAAGGCAGCGCAGGAGCAAGCGCTATCCTCATCGGCATTATATGGTCAATAGCCATCCCTATCTTGATTGCCCTCCTCGTCGGAAGAATATTCTGCGGTTGGATTTGTCCTGCCAGTCTAGGTTTCGAGCTATTTCGGAACCTGCGTATGTCAAGGAAGCCTACAAAGTTGACGGGAAGAAACCCAATCCAATTCCTAGGAATCGTATTACTAGGAGCATTCTTGGTTTCCTCTGCATTGTTCCACTACCCGTTCTTCTGCTTTTTTTGTCCTGTAGGAGTGATCTGTAGAAACGTAATTTCTTTCACTCAATATGGCGCTCTAGGAATGGACATGTTCTTCATTCCAGCATTCATATTTTTTGAGGCTGTTTTCGCAAGATGGTGCCCGGAGATATGTCCTCTCGGAACGATGACGACGATCTTCTCCAGATTTAACCTTCTTAATCCTAAAGTAAATGAGGCAAAATGTGTCAAATGTCAGATTTGCAACAGAGTTTGCCCTATGAGAGTTCAGGTGCTGGAGGGGAAGGATCTCAATTCATGTTCAAAATGCTTGAAGTGCAGCGAGAATTGTCCGGTCGACGCGATAGATTGGAAGGGCAGCAGAAAGCCTCCCTTGGACAAAATTATGAATTAGGACGGATCTTGAAAGGTTTAAGAAACTATCTGGAGCTGAATTGAGTAGAGCAGTTGTTACGATAACCGGATTGAACTACATAATCAAGAGATGGTTGCGTTGGAGAGATATCGTATCTTACTTGCGATGTTCATGCTCATTCTTGTTCCAGCATACCCTCAGGCTTTTGGAGCAGATTCTGTGGATCTCACTGTCACCAGTGTTTTCTGGGGCGCAACTGCAACAACGCCTATTACAGCTCATCCAGGCGACAGTGATGTTCCATTGTTGATAGTAGTCACTAACGCTGGCGATGCCACTGCTTGGAATGTGAATGGAACACTAGTTCTATCATACCCTTTCACTTACACCTACACATCAGATGGGAAGATCTTCCATGCCTCTCGGGTGAACGCTTCCGCAGGAGTGCTATTTCCAGGTTATAGTTTCACATTCCGCTATCTCTTGAGCATCGATTCTGGAGCGAAAGATGGCGTCTACCGGCTGAGCCTGCTTCTCAGCTACAAGACGTATGCGGACATAACTGTGACTGCGAGCCGTTCAGTTGATGTTCCGATTTGGTCGGGGATATTCGCGTGCAACGATTCATGTCACTACCTTTGAAGATTTATCCCGGGGATAGCCAAGTGAATCTGAGGATTTGGGTTGTCAACTCAGGTACAGCGACTGCAAAAGATGTGAACCTTCTTCTAGTCTTAACCTCTAATTTTAAGCCATCTTCAGGCGGCTCAGATGCAGTGTTCTTAGGTACAATGCCTCCAAGCCAGGTTTCAGAAGCGAACTTCTACATAGATGTTGATGAGTCAGCTCCTTCAGGAGCTCATGAACTTCTACTGGCTGTCAGCTCGGGCTTAAATTCCAATGCTACCATGAGTTCGATCGCGCTTTACGTAAGTGAGAAGGCTAAGTTTGAAGTGGTTGCAGTCGAGCCTGGAGAGGTTTTCGCGGGTGATTACGGCACTGTTGTGCGTGTTACCCTGAGGAACGTCAGTAACGTCACCGGTGAATCTGTCAGAGTCCAATTGAAGACTGGAAACTTCTTTTCCGGGACGACGACGGACTACCTCGGGGCTATCGGCGCAGGCGAAAACAAGACCGCGACTTTCATGCTAGATATTGACAGTAAAGCCAACTCCGGCCGATGCTACATGGATCTTAGAGTTGAATGGACCCAGGATGACAAGAGTTTCGATCAGACATCCTCTATCGGTTTGCAGGTCTCACAGAGACCGCTTTCAATCATATATGGGGCGATTGTAACTGCAGTGGTAGTAGTTTTGATAGGCGTTTTCTTCTTACGCAAGAGAAGAAGATCCGCTCAGAAAATTTGAAGCGGAGATTAGAGAGGCTGATCGCTTATTCAGTTTTCAGTCAACTTCACTGGTTGTGAGAATCGAGATGTGGGAGAATCTTGTTGAGACATTCAATCTGACGAAGAGATTTGGAGATCTCACTGCCGTAGACCATTTGAACCTTAAGATTAGAAGGGGAGAGGTCTTCGGTTTCTTAGGTCCTAATGGAGCTGGAAAGACGACTGCGATTAGAATGCTCTGTGGTTTGCTTACTCCTTCAGAAGGTTATGCTGTCGTCGCTGGGTTCGATGTAACCAAGTTTCCTGAGAAGGTTAAAGAGAGGATTGGATATATGCCTCAGAGATTCAGCCTTTACGATGATCTCACGTTACATGAGAACCTTGACTTTTTCGATGGGATTTATAGGATACCTGCTGGGCGGAGAAGGGCTAGAATCAAGCGTGTTCTAGAAATTGTGCAACTGGAAGACTTTGAGAATAAGCTTGCAGGTGAGCTGTCCGGAGGGTTGAAGCAGAGGCTTGCGCTTGCCTGCTCTTTGGTGCATGAGCCTGAACTGCTGATTCTTGATGAACCGACTGCTGGGATAGATCCTCCTTTACGCAAAGCGTTCTGGAGGTACTTTCGTGATCTGAATAAAGAGGGAGTTACTTTGTTCATTAATACACATTACATGGACGAGGCTGAACTTTGTGATCGATTGGGGTTGATCAACAAGGGGAGGTTGATCGCCCTTGATACCTCTAAGAACTTGAAGAAAGCCATGGTAGGAGGAGAGCTGGTTGAGCTCATTCCATCTGAAATCGAGAAAGCACACTCTATCTTGAAGGGCTTTGCGAAGATTCGGAGGATAGAGGTGAAAGAGAAGCGGCTGCTTCTCTACGTTGAGGATGCTGCCTCCTCGATTCCGGAGATAACAGCTCTTTTGAGCGAGAATAGGGTTGAAGTTTCCAGTGTGCAGACGATTGAGCCTTCGTTGGAAGATGTCTTTATTGAGTTAGTTAAGGTTGGGGGTGGATAGATTGGCTGTTGATAGGACGCTTTTGGTAGTGAAGAAGGAGATTCTTCAATTGTCAAGGAATAGACGGGTTCTTTTTATTGCGTTTATGATGCCTGTAATGATGATGACCCTTATAGGGCTTGGATTCACAAGTGAGACCAAGAACATATCTGCTATTGTCGTCAATGAGGATGGCCGTGGCTTCAGTACGATGTTCTTGGATGCATTGAGGCAGACCGATGCCCTCAAGATCAAGTATTATGCAAATGATCTTGATGAGGCTGAGAATCTTATCAAGAACGGTCAAGCGAAGGCTGCTGTTCTCATTCCGAAGAGTTTTGATGAGAACTTCAGAAGCGGCCGGGCCTATGTTTACGTCGTAGTCGACGGATCAGACCCAATGTCTGCGAGTAAGGTTCTATCATCCGTTCAGGCTGTTGCCCAAAGCTTCTCACCCACGATAGTCGTCAGAACTAGCAATATTGTACTGTTTAACCCAACGCTTCGATACATCGATTTTATGGCTCCAGCTGTCGTCGGGTTCGTCTTACAAATGTTCCCGATTATGACGATCGCCGTGGCTATTGCCGGTGAAAGGGAGCGGGGAACGATAGAGCAGCTGATCGTTACTCCGATCAGCAGTTTGGATGTTCTGCTCGGCAAGATGATAGTTTACATGGGAATCGGTTTGACGAACGCTTTCTTCATGATGGCTGTTGCCGTATATGCGTTCAAACTTACGATTAGAGGAAACGTATTTCTAATAGCTTTGTTCATCTTCATCTTTCTAGCGGCTTCATTAAGTCTAGGCATTCTCTCTTCAGCCATCTCGAAGACCCAGCTTCAAGCGATTCAGACTTTGATGCCTTTTATAATTCCAACAGCATTCTTGTCCGGAACATTCTATCCTATCGAGTCCATGCCAAATTTCATTCAGCCCATATCCTACTGTCTGCCCTTAACCTACATGATTCATGCGATGCGTTCGGTCATGGTGAAGGGCGGCGGGATCGAAATCATAGCCATTGATCTGCTCGCTCTCACCATTTACGCCCTTGCGATTAATGCTCTGGCGGTAACTGCCTTCCGCAAGAAGCTTTAGCTCGATCAAACGTAATCTACTCACTGACTGCATATGTCTCTTGGAGATTGGTAGCATATCAGATTAGTTCGAAGAATTGAACTAAGAAACAATCTTATGGTATGAATTGAGTCAAGTGCCAGAGCAGGGCCTATAGAACAAGAAAAGTTAGAAATCAATGTAAATCTGAATAGGAAACTCCACAGTCTAAGAACACTTTCACTCAAGATTCTTTAGCAGCTTTACCGACTCCGGATGAAGCCTCCCAGCAGGCAACTGGATCTCTAAACTGCGCTGTAGAGTAGCAATTCCACATTCCACTTCGCCCTGCCCCATCTGTCTCGTACATGTTCCCCTCCCCCCACGAGATCTGAGAAAAAACGGGGTGGGGGTGTGTGTGTCCCTGCGACGCTCTCTCAGAGAACAATCTCTGTGGCTCTTGCAGCTGTCTCCAAGTCTTTAAGCTCAATCTTGGATTCTCCATCTCTTTCAGCTAGGTAACCGGCTGTGAGCAAAAGTTCTCTTCCATGAAATGGGCTTCTACTTTTTCAGGTAGCTGATCTCCAGTCAAACGACATCAAAACAGTGCTGTTAGCATATGGTGCGCGCACACACAATCTCTCCTCATCGTTAGGGGATGAATCCCCTAAACTATGAGAGAATGAATTTTGTGTGTGTGCCCGCTAAACGTATGACGACGACCTTATCATAATGTCTAAAATTATTGAATTTTGGCTTCACTAGAGCTGACCAAATTCTAATATATGTGATTCATGTTACACGCATCTTTGATGTGGTAGAAGTGATTCTTGGAATCGTCGGAAGTCCGCGGAAAGGACAATTGACTGACCAATTGGTCACCAAATGCTTGGAAGGTGTGAAGCTGGCTGGTGTAGAATCTGAAAAAGTGTACCTGATAGACTACAGGATTCCGTTCTACACGGAGCAAGCTAAGTTTCCTGATAAGTTGAACAGTTTATGGGAGAAGCTGATGCCTTGGTTATAGGTGCACCTGTCTATTGGGGTAGCATCAATGGTTTAACCAAAGGCTTCATGGATATTGTAAAGATCTCTGACGTTAACGGAAAATATGGACTGGGGATCTCAGTGGCTGGAGGAACTGGTAGAGGATTATGTTCAGCAATACAGATTATTTACCGATTCTTCTACCACAGACGTATGAGGGGCATAGATCCCACTCCTGTCTCAAGGTTCAATCTTGAAAAAGCACTTGAAACCCTTCCCAAATTCGGAGGAAGATTGGCTGAACTTTCAAAAGAGAAAAAACCGTTTGAAGGAGACAGAGACAGGATGGAACACTATGAGAAACTCGATTACTTAAACTACACTTTCCTGGACGAAATGGTTCTCCTAGCAGGTCAGCTCGTTGAAATCTCAAAAGGGAAGCCTGCATTTTCAGGGGCCAAAGAAGAATATGATACTGCAAAATCTTTGATTAGACAAGGAAGAAGAACAAAAGCAATAGAACATGCAGTAAAAGCCTACAACATGCTATACTTTGACCCCCCAAAGGTGTAGCCTATCTATCTCCTTGGCTCTTGATCGAAGTCCGGTCAGAAATCTCGCCACTATTTTGCAGCCTCAGTATTCCGCCGAACGCTTCTACCGTAATTCTCCATACGTGTCACCGTAGACGATGGTACACCTGCATATGCACGGTATTATCGGCTGTGTTGGTTCGTAGTCCGCTGTATGTAGGTACTACAACACCATCGGTGTATGTAGCACCGAAAAAATGTCTTGATCAGTGCTCTCGCAAGAAGGCTACCAGATACTCGTTGAAGGCTTCGGCCTGTTCTACGTTTGAAAAATGGGCGGCAGAAGGCAACACGACCAGCTTGGAGTCTGGGATGCGTTCATGCATAGCTTCAGAGGCAGCAACCGTAGTTCCGGGATCGCTCTCACCTACCATGATGAAAGTGGGGATTCTTATCTCGGAGAGTCGCTCTAAGTAATTAAGGCGTCGGATCGCCTGGCTACACCCGATATAGCCCGCTACCGGGGTGACCAGGAAGTGGGTGCGAATGAGTCCCACCTCAGGTGGGCTCTTTTCCAGATAGGGTCGTGTAAACCAGCGCTCCAAGGTCTTCTGAACCAAGGCCTGCATACCTTTTTCACGGGCTCTATCAATGCGTTCCTCCCATACAGGCTGGGACTCCTTCGGAATTATAGCGGTTGTATCGCAGAGAACAAGACTCCTAAGCCGGTCCGGCTGGTTAAGGGCGAGGCACTGGCCGATCATTCCTCCCATGGACAATCCCACCCAGTGAACCCTTTCTTCGACACCCAGCGCGTCTATCAACCCGATGGCATCATCGCCCAGCTGGTCCATGGTGTATGCCCCTTCGGGTACTTCGCTACCCCCGTGGCCTCTTGTGTCATACCGAAGAACACGGAAGTGCGGTTCTAGAGACTTCAGCTGGGGTTCCCACATGGCCAGGCTGGAACCGAGAGAATGGCTCAGCACCACTACTGGAGCGCCCTCTTTACCTGAGAGTTCGTAATTGATCTGGATGCAGTTAGCTTCGATCTGCACGCTCTGCACGCTCCGTCTTTTGACTCTAGGTACTATTTGAAATTCGTATGTATTTAAGGGGGTCTTGTAGTCTCAAAGATTCGAAGGTTTGGATGCCTCTAAGATTTGAACTATAGAATTGTGTGTGTCTCTTGGTGTGGCCATCGTGATTTGAACCATTGAATTTGTGTGTGCCTCTAATGGTGCGCACACACAATTCATTCTCCCACATTAGGGGAGGAATCCCCTAAAACCTCTCTTTCTTATGTGATATGCTCGCTACGATTAAGCCACAGTGAACTTCTGTCGAGTGTCAGCGCGGCCTGCAGCGCCAAAGTGCGTTGAATTACCTATCTTTTGCACTCAGAGCGCGGGGCTGATTGTTTCCATCGTGTCTTTGGATGGCACGACGGGAACAATTTCGAAATCGATGAGGTCATGCCACCGGATCACCCATTGCTGAAACATCCGTGGGTCATCACATTCCATGAGCTGGAAGCAACGGTCGAAGTTCACTTCGATCCAGCTCCCGACGTACTTCAAACCATCCGGAATCATCCGCCCATGCTCTCTGAAGCGGCGATACACAGCGAGAGCATCTCTGTTCTTGAACTTCTCAATCACCATGAAGAGCATGTCGTCTCCCTCCTGCCGTTGTTTCACGTGAGCTTATATGCGTTTCTTGTCTCTCTGCTGAAACTCAGATTCTGTTCTCTAGGCGGTTCTTTTTGTCTTCCCGTTCAGTCGCACCGCTTTTTCAGAGCTTGCCTTCTCTCCTCCCTAACGTGGAAGAATGAATTGTGTGTGTCCTCTAATGGTGCGGCCATCGAAATTTGAACCTCAGAATTCAGGAATTTTCGTATGTGTTCGCGCCAAGGTACACACATAAATCTACTGTATTCTTTCATGAAGACGATAGAATGTTTGAACTTATGTCGATAGATTGATTAGTTTTGCTGTGTATTCATAGGTCGAGGTGATGACATGCCTTTCATTCAAGTGAATCTAGTCGAGGGTAGAACGGAGGAGCAGAGGGAGAGGTTGACGAAGGCGATAACCGATGCAGTTGTGGAGATTCTGGGAGTTTCAAAAGATTCAGTTTGGATTGAGTTCCACGATATGCCTAAGACACACTTTGCCACCGGTGGAGTTCTCAGAAGCAAGAAATGACTGGAGAAACCAGCCGCACAGGCGCTCCTGTTTATAGTTGAGGGAGCGGAGCGGAACTTCTATTCTTACTTTGCGAATGTATCGCTGAAGGTCCCATTAGAAGATGTTGAGACCGTTCGAGTTAAAGTCGATCCATTTGCGCTCTTATAGGTGATAATCACAGGGATTCCGCTGTGTGGAGGAGATATTGCACCAGTAATCTCTAGACTTTTATGAGGCGCCGGAACATCGCTGGTCGTGTTCAAATAGAGGCGAAAAGAAATGCATTTCTTCAACGAACATTTCTTATCCGCATGAGTGTGAAGATTGAGGCTATGTATGAGGCAAGAGATTGGTATTCTGAAAAGATAGTTCAAGTCACCCTGAACAGTCTCAGGAAGAACGGTTTCATCGCCTTCTATGTACCTTCGAAGGAAGAGGCTTTCAGGAAGGTGCTTGAGATGATTCCTGTGGATGCAAAGGTGGGGGCGGGTGGCTCTGTTACTATAAGGGCGATTGGGTTAGTCAAGGCTCTAGTTGAACGTGGAAATCCTGTGGCTGACCATTGGCGGGCAGGTCTGTCAGAAGAAGAGTTAAAAGAGGTCAGGCGGAGGCAGCTCACTTCAGATGTCTTTCTCTCTAGTAGCAACGCCGTGACCATGGACGGAAAGTTGTTGAATGCTGATGGAACAGGAAATAGGGTCGCAGCTATGATCTTTGGGCCCAACAAGGTGATAATCGTATCATGTGTGAACAAGATCGTGAAGGACGTGGATGAAGGGATCAGAAGAATCAGGAACGTCGCATCCCCAATGAACGCGAATCGCCTCGGATACAAGAGTCCATGCGGCCTCACAGGCTTGTGTACTGAAGACCAGTGTGAACCTCCTGAAAGGATATGCCACATCATCACAATCCTAGAAAGAAGACCCAACGAAACCGATACGACGGTAGTGCTAGTAGGGGAGAGGCTGGGATACTAGCTTACCGAGATAGGATGCCACTGGTTGGTGGGATCGGATCTCAGCTCGGCTTCGGTTCAGCTTCTCTAAGACCGGCTTGTAGATTTCAATGGGCTTAGTGTGCCTCTTATGGTGCGAGCATCGCAATTTGAACTACCATTTTTTTTGTGTGTGTGGGGGGGCCTTTGGTGCGACCATCGTAATTTGAACCGTTATTTTGTGTGTGTTAAGGGATGGTGCGGGAGGTTAGATGACAATTCACGTTTTGAACCAACGAAATGATGTGAGAAGAAAATATCCGCATCGCATTCTCAAATGGGCGATCCGCCATGGTTTGGGGAGGTTCTGATGTGCTGCCGATACGTGTGCCA
>Ga0315280_10000232_pt1 | contig 109123 bp, 98 predicted proteins | sample YL17G06_40_MG_FD_203697 | JGI IMG/M metagenome (GOLD analysis project Ga0315280, IMG submission 203697) | Sediment microbial communities from Yellowstone Lake, YNP, Wyoming, USA - YL17G06_40 | ecosystem: Environmental > Aquatic > Freshwater > Lake > Sediment | place: USA: Wyoming | collected... | reverse complement strand
CCATGAACACCAAAGACCAACCGCTTCATGGGATCAGATGTAGTGCCAAGAGCCTCCACCGAATGCGCAACTCCTGTTCGCACAAGGAATTGCAGTTTCATGGTGTCGAAGATGGGTCAGTCAATACGTTGAGGCAGCACTCGACAAGGAAATCATGCGCCTTGGCGAGTCGACGGCTCGCATCAGACAATGGGAGATCATCTAAGGTATCGACCAGATGCTTCTTCATAGCCATATCGTAGGGCCAAGCCGGGGCTAAGGCAAGGGTGTAACAACGGCAGGGCTATCGCATGTGCGTCTATGGAGCCTTGCCTTCACCTAAGGATGGTGCGTGGTACGCACCCTACGGGTTGGGGGCCATGCGTCCTTCGTAGGGTGCGTACCACGCACCGCTCCCTCAGGGGCTATCGAGGCTCACAGGCAATTGCCCTGGTAACAACGGCCGCATCTTCCTGCTATCATGCTATTGGCCCAAAGCGGCAAATGCCGGGGGTTTGGGGCAGAGCCCCAAGAGTCCGGCAGAGGGGAATCCGACGAACTCACAAGTCACGGGCGACAAGATGGAGGCAGAAGGCAGTGCGTCGACGAAGGGAAGAAAAGAGGCGGGTTTCTTGTCGATTCCCGCCTCGAATGTGTTGCTGTGTTTCCCGTATCTTGATTTCAGTAGCAGGTTCTACCTGCTGGGGGCCGCCCACTGGACGGCGTTCGCCATGATCTTGCGGATGTTCGGATCGAAGAAGACCGGATTGGTTTCGTGGCCAGGCTGGAAGTAGAAGACCTTGCCCTTGCCGATCTCCCAGGTCAGGCCCTGCTGACTGGGATCGGTCTTGCCGTCTTTCAGAGTGGCCACGCCCTCGAACACGACCGCCTTCGGCGTCGGCACGACGTACGGGTCACTGTACCGCTCGCCATGCTCAATCGTGAACTCCGGCTTGACCCCCTTAGCGATGGGGTGATCGGGGCTTTTGACGGTGACTTTCAACGTGATGGAGTCGCTCTCGTAAGCCCCCCAGGAGCAGGCGGTGCCCATGAGCTTCTTGTTCGGCTTGGCGAAGTGCGAGGAGTGCAGGGAGATGAAGCCCATGCCGTCTTCCTTCACCCGCTTGACGATCTTGTCCACGAGCTCGTCCTTGACCTGATCGTGTTTCTTGTGGCCCCACCAGATCAGGACGTCGGCCCGCTTGAGCAACGTGTCGGGCAGGCCCTGGTCGGGGTCGGACAGATTAGCCTTGACGACCTCCCAGCCGGTGAGGTCCTTGAGACCCTCGGCGACGGCGCCGTTGATATCGTTGGGATAGATCTCTTTCGGCGCGGTGCCTTCCGACCACACCACCACGCAGCGTTTGACCTCGGCCTTGGCCTTGCCCTTGCTTTTGCCTTTGCTCTTACCCTTGGACTTAGCCTTGGAATTGGACTCTTCGGCCCCACTCGCACTCAGGCTGACGCCCAGCACCAACCCTGCCGCCGCGGCCGCCCCCGGCCAAAGCAACTGGCGACGTGAAAACTCCTGAACCATCATTCACCCCTTTCGCGGATCTTCGCCGAAATCAGAGAACGTCTCGGCCCCCGGCGATGACAGGCCGTGACGTCACAAATGGCTTCATCTATGCTCTCGTTCCACAGGGATTCTGCTTCAGGAGAGCACTGTCACCTTATACTGAGTCCGACGGAGAAACGCAATGGTTTCCCTCAGGGCCGCGTCCTACGGCATCTTCCGTTTGAAGACGAAGTTGTGGTCACTCTGCAGGCAGACCAACTCCCAGCCCTGCTTGCCCAGATCGGTCATGCGGTGGCCCACATCGTTGTTCAGAGCATCCAGCTCCTGCACCGTCCGGACCTTGTCCAAGGCGTCTTTCAACGACTCCAGGCCCGAAAGCTGGGCATAGGAGACGATCCGGTACTCCCATCGGGGTTGGGCCGAGGTCTCCGGCGACTGCATCCTCGCGCTGCAAACCACAGCCGCCAAAATCACGGTCGCACCGACGGCAGCCCATGCCACTTTCCTTCTCATGTGACGATCTCCCTTCTATGAAAGCGATTGCTCGTTTCGGGGATCCGTGCACGGACCAATACCTCCGTGAGGATGCCTCCGCCATATGGCCACTTAGAGTCTCTAACGGAATGAAATGCGCCCAAGGCCGGTTCCTCGCCCTTGTCATTCCCGCGCAGGCGGGAAGGGTTCCCAATCCAGTCAAGTCGGGACCCTCCTGGACCCCCGCCTGCGCGGGGGTGACAAAGGGGGCGCCCCACGGTACTCATTCCGTTAGAGTCTCTTATTGTACCTGCGCCCCCGGCCCGGTCAATCGTCGTCGCGACCGGTTCTGGATCGCTGAGCATACGCAAAGTCGCTTGGTTGCACCTGCGTGCATGTCACTGCGAGCGCAGCGAAGCAATCTCCCATGCCAGGCGTTGAGATTGCTTCGTCGCTGCGCTTCTCGCAATGACATAAATGCGATCCGCCAAGCAACTTGGCGCTTGTCCTGTTCTGGATGATCGAACATCTTGTACGTCCGCTCCGATGCGGTTAGCATGGGGGCTCGATCGTGGATGGCAAAACATCGATGCAGAAAGGGTGCAACTGTGAAAACGAATTGGCCTTATGAGTTTCCCGGGATCAACTGGATCGGCAAAGAGGAGGAGAAGGCCGTGGTGGACGTCGTGCGGAAAGGGTCGCTTTTCCGCTACTACGGCCCGCAGGTGCCGACGCACGTGGCGCAGTTGGAGGACTGGGCCAGGCAGTTCTACGGGGTCAAAAATGCTTTAGCGGTCAACAGCGGCACGGGCGCCCTGTGCACCACGATGTCGGCCCTGCAGCTCGGCCCCGGGGACGAGGTGATCGTACCGGCCTTTCTGTGGGTCTCGACTGTCACGGCTATCGTGCAGTGCAACGCGATTCCCGTTCTGTGCGAAATCGACGACAGTTTCAACATGGACGCCGGCGACCTGCGCAAGAAGATCACGAAGCGCACCCAACTGATCGTCGCCGTACACATGGCAGGCGCCCCGTGCGACATGGGCGCGATCATGCAGGTGGCCAATGAGCACAAGATCCCCGTGCTGGAGGACTGTGCCCAATGCAACGGCGGGTCGTTTCAGGGACGCAAGGTCGGCACGTTCGGCAAGGTGGGGATCTTCAGTCTGCAGATCAATAAGAACGTCACGGCCGGCGAAGGTGGGCTGATCGTCACGAACGATGACGCCCTGTACAAGCGTCTGGTCGCAACCCACGATGTCGGCGTGCCCTGGGAGGGCAGCGCACCGAATGAAGCCAGCGACGTGCAGTTCTGGGGTCAGGGCCGCCGGATGGGAGAACTGGCGGGATCCGTGGCGAACGTGCAGCTTCGCCGGCTGCCGGACATTGTCACGCACATGCGGGCCTCCCAGCAGCGGATCAAGAAGGCACTGGGCGATATCCCTGGCGTTTCCTTCCGCCGGCTCAACGATCCCGAGGGCGACACGGGACCGTTCCTGATTCTTCAGTTCGAGAATGAATCCCAGGCGCGCCGGGCGCTGGACAGCATGAAGAAGAACGTCCGGAACGTCTGGCGGCTGTGCGAATACGGGCTGCACATCTATCACAACATCGGCGCGCTGGTGAAGAAGGTGCCGCTGTCCCCGGCCGGCAATCCGTGGTCGCTGCCGCAGAACGCCGAGAGCGTGCGCGAATACCGCAAGGGCGCCTGCCCCAAGAGCGATGAACTGTTCGCCAAATCGGTCCTCATCACGATTCCGTCGAAGCTGACACGAGCGCAAGAGAAGGAAATGATCGAGGCGATCCGTGCCTCGATTTCGAGCACTACCGCCCGCTGAGGGTTGGTCCGCGCTAGGCGAGCGTCCCCGCTCGCCTAGCGGCGACATCATGAAATGCGGCGAGTCTGAATTCCCTCAGACCGACGGTGTCTGCAAAGGGGTGTCGTCGCTCTCGATACGGGCAAACGGCAGGGGCTTCGTGAAAAATGAGGTCCGCCACGCCCCATAGAGCACCCCGGCCGCAAGCCAGCATAAACCGGCCATCTTGGCTTTCCAATCAAGGCTCAACCAAAGAAAGAGACATACGCTAAAACCAAGAAGCGGGGGAAGGCAACTCCAGACGGTCTTGCGTTGGCCTCGCAGGAAGTACCGCACAAACGAAGAGACGTTGACCCCCATGAAAGCAATCAACGCCCCGAAGTTGAGCAATTCGGCGCCGAGCGAATAGGTAAGCGTGAATGCGCCGATCAAGGTGAGGATCCCAACAAGGATGATGTTGTTGCTGGGAACGCGGGTGCGTGGATGAATGGCCGCGAAGAAACGGCGTGGGATCGCGTTGTCGCGGCCCATGCCATAGAGCAGGCGTCCGGCGCCAAGATGAGCCCCAGCTCCCGAGCCGATTTGAGCCACCAGCAACGCCAGGTTTATGACCAGAAAGAGCCACGGCCCCCCCGCCTTCCCGGCGACGTAACAGAAGGCCGTGTCGGTATCGGGAAATGTCGTTTCCGGCCAGACAAGCTGTGCGGCGTAGACTTGAATGGAGGCCAGAATACCCGTGATTAGACAGACCAAGACGGTGGCGAGCAGAATGTTGCGGCGGGGATTGTGGACTTCTTCCGAGAGGGTGGAGATGCCGTCGAAGCCAATATAGGTCAACACCGCCAGTGCGGCACCGCCCGAGACGACCGAGAACGAGTAGGTCTGTGGATCGTAAAAGGGACGCATCCAGCCCGCCAGGCCAGCGGGAGGCTGCTGCCAGAGGTAACGAACTACCGCACTCAGGAACAGTACAATAACCACGCCGAGGCCGGCACTGATGATCGCGTTGGTTCGCGCACTGGCTTCGATGCCGCGGAGGTTCATGGCCGTGAACAGAATGGTGAAGAACACGGCAAAGATCGCGAAAGGAATCTCGGGAACAAAATTCATCGCCGCCTTGCTGCACCAGATCACGGAGATGATCGGATTCATCACATAATCGAAGATCATCCCCCAGCCTACCAGGTACCCGAGCGACGGATGAATCTCCCGGCTGACATAGGCGTAGGCGGATCCGGCGCTGGGGTAGGCGTTGGCCATGCGTCCATACCCGATGGCCGTGAACAGCATGGCCACCATACCGATCAGAATGGTCGTCACGACATGACCCTGGGCCTTCACGGCGGCGGCCCCAAAGAGCGGCATAGGGGCCGTGGGTTGAATCAGGATAATCCCATACAGAACCAAGGCGGGCAGACCGAGGACACGTTTCAGACTTGGGGCACCAGCGGCTGATGGTTGGGTTCCATCCATACGGTCACAGATCCTATCGGCGTAGTCGGTAGACCGGCTCACGTGACCGGTCGAATTGATCGCAAAGTATTCTACGATACCCCTCATACGATGCAATCCTCTTTCGGTACCATTCGCGATTGCCCCCTCATTCTCTTCCACGTGGCAGCCATCTATTGGCGCCCCGTCCTGCCGACCGATATCATGGAGAAATGAACCTGGAAACCTCCCATGGTCTTTTGGCGACCGGAAGAGAGCCTCGGCAAGTAGCCCTGGTACGAGGGCCTCGCGCTCTGGTGGGCGGTTGTTGCCGGCATCTACATTACGCTCTCTACGATCTTCTGGTAAACAGGCCGGAGTTTCACCCCGTACTCACTCGGACGTGTTCCATTATCGTACTGATCGTCACATTGTCTTGTCCGGCACTCGGCGAGAACTGGCCCCTGTGGCGCGGACCGCGCGGGGATGGGACCAGCTTGGAGAAGAACGTCCCCACGCAATGGAGCAGCGCGCAAAATGTCGTGTGGAAGACACCGATTCCGGGCAAAGGACATGCCTCTCCCATCGTCTGGAACGACCGCGTTTTTGTGGTCACGGCGGACAAAGAGAGGAAGCAGCGACTGCTGCTGTGTCTCGACAAGTCCGATGGGCGCATTCTATGGCAACACGTGGTTCTGGAGGCCTCGCTGGAACGCGTCAACTCTTTGAACAGCTACGCATCGTCGACACCCGCCACCGATGGCGCGCGGGTGTACGTGAGCTTTCTCGATGTGGATCAGATGTTCATCGCGGCCTACGACTTCGACGGCAAGCGTATCTGGACCGTGCATCCGGGGGCGTTTGCGAGCATGCACGGCTACTGCTCCAGCCCCGTGCTCTGGAAGGACAAAGTCATTATCAATGGCGACCACGACGGCTCCGGCTACCTCGTCGCCCTCGACCGCGCCACCGGCCAGACATTGTGGAAGACCCCGCGGCCGAACCAGACCAGAAGCTATTGCACGCCGCTCATCGGTCCGATGGGCGGACGCAACCAGGCCGTATTGTCAGGCAGCAAATGCGTAGCCGGCTACGATCCGGACACCGGCAAGCAGCTCTGGATCATCGACGGCCCCACCGAGCAGTTCGTCGCCTCCCTCGTATACAACGGCGAGCTGCTGTTCATGACCTGCGGCTTCCCGCAATTCTTCATGCAGGCAATCCGCCCGGACGGCACGGGCAACATCACGAAGACCCATGTCGTCTGGCAGAAAGATAAGGACTGCTCGTACGTTCCCAGCCCGATCGCCGTCGGGCCGTATTTCCTGGTGGTGTCCGATACCGGGATCGCCACCTGCCTTGATGCAGCCAGCGGCCGAAGCGTCTGGCGCGAGCGTCTCGGACCTCACTACAGCGCCTCCTGCGTCACCGCGAATGGGCTGGCGTATTTCTTGTCGGACAAAGGCGTGATGACCATCGTCCGACCCGGCCCGAATCTGGAGATCGTCGCCCGCAACACCTTGGATGAGGAAACTTTCGCCTCACCGGCGATCAGCGACGGACGCCTTTTCCTCCGAGGCGTCACGCACCTGTACTGCATCAGCGAGAGCCGCTCTTCCAAGTAATCGGGCGGCACGGTCTATCCGGGCCGCTTGTCCACGACACGCGGCGTGCCCTCGGGGAGAGATTGCAGGGACTTCGGTTCCACGAGCGTGACTTTGGGATCGATGTCGAGGACGGCTTTGATGCGTTTGGCCGCCAGGAGCCGGAGGGTCTCAATGGTCTTGACCTCATCGAGGAAGGGGATCTTGTCCGAGATTTCCACGCGGATTTCGACGGTCTCGGCGCCGCGTTCCTGGTCGAGGATGATCTGGAAGTACGGGCTGATGCCGTCGATCCCGGCGAGGATTTCTTCCATCTGCGAAGGGAAGAATCCCACCCCCTGGGCGAGAATCAGGTCGTCCGTCCGGCCCATGACCCTTGCCATGCGGACGAACGTCCGGCCGCACGGGCAGGGCTCCGGCTCGATCCGCGTGATGTCGCCCGTCCGGTAGCGAACGAGCGGAAAACCCTCTTTGGTAATCGTCGTCAGGACCAACTCTCCCTCCCCACCGGCCGTGACGGGTTCCCGTGACTTGGGATCGATCAACTCGACGATGAAATGGTCTTCGTTGAGGTGCAGGCCCTGGTGCAGATGACACTCGCCGGCGACGCCCGGCCCCATGACCTCGGTCGGGCCGTAGGTGTCCGTCGAGACGATGCGCAACTGCTCCTCCACTTGCCGGCGGAGGGAATCGCTCCAGCGCTCGCCGCCGAACAGGCCCAAACGCAGGTGCAGCCGCTCCAAGTGGACCTGGGCTTCATCAAGGTTGGCCGCGATCGTCAGGGCATGGCTCGGCGTGGAGACCAGGACCGTGGTCTTAAAGTCCCGCATGATGACGATCTGCTTGGCCACGCTGGTGGCCAGCGACGCGGGAATCACCGAGGCCCCGATCCGCTCGGCGCCGTAGTGAAAGCCGAAACCGTCCGCAAACAGACTGTAGTGCAGCGCGATCTGGACGACGTCGTGCTCCGTCACGCCGGCCGCCGTCAGCAGACGCGCGGCACACTCCCGCCAACTCTTCAGGTCGTTCTGCGTGTAGCCGACGACAATAGGTTTGCCCGTGGTTCCGGAGGTCGTGTGGATGCGGACGATGTCGCGCAGCGGGACTGCGAACATATCGTAAGGATAGCTTTTCTGCAGGTCGTCTTTCGTCGTGAAGGGCAGGTCTCGGAGGGCCCGCACATCCTTGAGCCTTTCGAGATTGACCTTGTGGGCGTCGAACGCCGTGCGATAGAAAGCGACGCTGCGGTACACCCGGTTGAGCGTGGCCTGCAGCCGCTCGATCTGAAGCTGCTCCAGTTCCTCCCGGGCCATCATCTCGCTTTTCGGATTGTAGGGAATCGCATGGGTCATATCACTTCGTCCTATTGAGATCAAAACCACGAAGGCCACGAAGAGCACGAAGGACACGGTGCACCTCGATAGCACAGCCAATCACCCGATTTGACAGGGGATCGAACTCCATACTTCGTGGCCTTCGTGCTCTTCGTGGTTTCTCATTCGTCGATGCTTCGGTATTCCTTTCCGAGATACGCCCGTTGCACTTCGGCACTGTCGCAAAGCTGCCGTGCGGTGCCCTGGAGCACGATCTGGCCCGTTTCGATGACATAGCCGCGATCGGCCACGGCTAAGGCCGCTCGGGCGTTTTGCTCGACCAGCAGAATCGTCAGGCCGCTGCGCTTGAGGTTGACGATGGTCTTATAGATATCTTTCACGACCAGCGGTGCGACGCCGAGAGACGGCTCATCCAGCATGAGAAGTCGCGGCTTGGACATCAGGGCCCGGCCGATAGCCAGCATCTGCTGCTGACCGCCGGAGAGCGTGCCGGCCAATTGGCGTGACCGCTCCTTGAGAATGCCGAAAAGGCTATAGACTTGCTCCAAGGTCGCATTGATGCTCCGGCTATTCTCCCGGCGCCGGCGGCAGAAAGACCCCAAAATGAGGTTCTCTTTGACTGTCAGCGTGCTGAAGATGTGCCGGCCTTCCGGGACGAGGCAACAGCCACGCTCGACAATACGTTCCGCCGGGTCATTATGAATCCTGCGTTTGTCGAACTCGACCTCGCCGGAGCGGGCTTTGACGATCCCCGCCACGGTCTTGAGCAGCGTGGTCTTGCCCGCCCCGTTGGCTCCGATGACGGTGACGACCTCGCCCGGCCCGACGTGCAGCGAGATCCCCTTGAGGACCCGCAGCGCTCCATAGCCGGCTTCCAGATTGAGGATCTTAAGCATGGTCGTCCCCCAGGTACACGCGGATGACCTCGGGATTGCGCTGAATTGCCGCGGGCGGGCCTTCCGCGATCTTCTGACCCTGATCGAGGACGACCACCTCGTCGGAGATGTTCATCACCAGGGACATGTCATGCTCGACGACCAGACAGGTGACGCCGGTATCGCGGATCTTCAGGATGAGCTGCGACAGTTCCTGGGTCTCGTAGATGTTGAGTCCCGCCGCCGGTTCATCGAGCAGCAGCAGCGACGGTTCCGCGGCCAGGGCCCGCGCGAACTCCACGAGCCGCTGGCGGCCGAAGGGCAGGTTGCAGGCCGTCTCCCCGGCGTGGACGGACAGGCCCAACTCATCGAGAATGGCCCGGGCCTTTTCTTCCGTCTGGCGATGCTCCCGCCACGTCGAAGGCAGGTTGAGCATGCCGGCGAGGAAGCCGGAGCGCGTCCGCGTGTGCCGGCCCATCATCACGTTTTCCAGGACCGTCATGTGCGGGAAGAGCTTGGTCGTCTGAAAGGTCCGTGCGATTCCCAGGGCGGCCACGGCGTGAGGTTTCCGGCCCGTGATCGGCTTGTCGCGAAAAAAGACCTGGCCCTGGTGTGGCGTGAGCGTCCCGGCGATCAGGTTGAAGAGCGTGGTCTTCCCGGCCCCGTTCGGGCCGATCACTGCCTTGATCGCACCGTCCGGTACGAGGAAGCTCACGTCTTTCACGGCATGAACACCGCCAAAGGAACGGTGCAAGTTCCGCGTTGAGAGCAGAACGCTATCCATACGCCCTCCTCAGAAAAGGGGACATTCTACTTTTTCCCAGCCCGCGGCCGCTTGCTCGTCGAAAGAGCCTTCGACTGAAAAAGTAGAATGTCCCCTTTTCTTCAAGCATGTGACCTCCGGGACACGAGGGAGCCCAGCGCTCGCAGCCGGGGCACGCGCAGCAGGCCCTGCGGTGCGAAGATCATGATGACGATCAGGATGCCGCCGAAGACGGTGTCGTCGTAAGAGCCGAAGACGCCGCGCAGCGAGAGGAAATTCAGGAGGATGCCCATGATCATCGCTCCCCAGAGGTTGGCCATCCCGCCTACCGCGACGATGGCGACGTACCGCACGGACTTCATAACGGTCGCCTCGGAAGGCCCGATGCTGCCATTGTAGTGGGTCAGCAGGACACCGCCAACCGCCGCGAACATCGCGCTGAGGACAAACACCGCGAGCTTGTACCGGTAGGTGTTGACGCCCAGCGAGTGGGCGGCCTCTTCGTTCTCGTGGATGGAGCGCAGCGCCCGGCCGACCCGCGAGTGGACCAGATTCAGGGCCAGGACCATCGCGATCAGCACGACAAGCCAGGCGATATAGTAGTTCTGGACTCGGAACGGGGCTCTCCCGTTGACCTGAAGGCTGCCGAGCAGGTGGAAAGGGGGCACGTTCGAGACGCCGTCGGCCCGCCCCAGGATCGGTGTGCCCAGGGCGATGCGGTAGACGATCAGGCCGAAACCGAGCGTGGCCATCGCCAGATAGTGGCCCTTGAGCCGGATCACCGAAGCCCCGATGACCAAGGCGATCAGGCCGGTGAGCAGCAGGGCTGCCCCGAAGGCCGCCCACGGCGTGAACGAGAGGATGTCCGCGCCATACAGATCCTTCCATTGCATCGTCAGGCCGAGGGATTGGCACTGCGCGATCAGAGGAGTTTTGCTGTACGGGGTCAGGTTGAAGGTGGTCAGAACCGCCGCCGTGTAGCCGCCGATCGCAAAGAAGCCCGCGTGGCCCAGCGAGGCCTGGCCCGCGTAGCCCATGAGCAGGCACAGACCGATCACGACCAGGGCGTAGTAGGCCGACATGGTGATCTGCGTCATGTAGTAGGTGGCGTCGGCGTGCGCCAGCGCGAGGTGCAGCAGGACGATCAACACCGCTGTGGCGATCACCGGGTAATAGATCCGCAGCCGCATCATGCTGTCCTCAGAGCACTGACGTCGCTTCGGGCAAACAGACCGCTGGGCCTCAAGACCAGGATCAGCAACAGGACCACGATCGAGACGGCCTCTTTGTAGGCCGACGATTGGCTCGTGACCAAGGCTTCCAGCAGGCCGAGAAGCAGGCCCGCCGCCACCGCCCCCAGGCTGTTGCCGAGTCCGCCGATGATGGCCACGGTGAAGCCTTTGATCGCCAGGGGGGCGCCCATGTCGTATTGGGTCTGCGTTACGGGCGAGATCACGCAGCCGGCCAGGGCCCCGATGCCGGCGGAGAGCATGAAGGACAAGGTTACCATCCGGCGGTCGTTGATGCCGCACAGGCGGGCCGCCATCCGGTCGTCGGCGCAGGCCCGCATGGCCCGGCCGGTCAGAGTGAAGCGAAAGAACAGCGTCAGGGCCGTGACTATGACAGCGCTGACGCCGAGAACCCAGAAGACCTGGAGCGAGACGTGTGCGCCGAGAATGGTGACGGTGGAGACCGCCGTGCCGGTGAAGTAGGGCAGCGAGCGCACCGTCTCATCCCAGAGGTGCAGCATGGCTTCGCGGATCACGATGGACAGGCCGATCGTAATCACGATGAGCCGCAGGACGGAAGCATTCTTCACGGGCCGGATGAACAGGATCTCGATCAGCCCGCCCAGCAGGGTCGTTATCAGCACCGCCCCGGCAATGGCCACCGGCAGCGGCACGACGCGGGACAAGCTGATCGCGGTCATGGCTCCCACGATCAGGAACTCCCCCTGGGCGAAGTTGATGATCCCCGTGCACGAATAGATGATATTGAACCCAATGGCCACGATCGCATAGATGCTGCCGACCGTGATGCCCGAGAGACCGTATTGCACCACCTGGGAGAGATTCATGCTAGCTCAGTTCCGGAAGAGAATTTCAAGCGTGAAGTTTCAGGTTTGAAGCAGGAGGCTTGCCCGGCTTGCGCTCCCCACTTCAAACTTTACACTTCAAACTTCACATGTGAAACTCCCTTGAGGCTGGGGTCCCCAAACGCCTTGTTTCGCGTTCGGGGACCCCTTGCCACCCATCGAGATCACTTCTTTGTTACTTCTTCGGCTTATAGGCTACGAACTTGCCATTTTTCACGGTCAGCATCTCGAATGCGCTCTTGTCGAGACCGTTGTGGTCCGTGGCCGAGAAGTTGAAGATGCCGCCGGTCCCCGCGAGGCCCTTGATACCTTCGATCGCGGCCCGGACTGCCTCCGGCTCGGTGCTGCCGGCCTTCTTGATGGCTTCGGTCAGGACCAGCAGGGCATCGTAGGCATGACCGCCGAACGTGCTGGCGTCTTCCTTGTGTCGTTTCTCATAGTCCTTCTTGTAGTCCATCAGGACTTTCTTCTGCGGGTTGCTGCCGGGCAGGGACTCCGCAATGAGCAGTCGGCCGCACGGGAAGATCGTGCCTTCGGTGGCCTCGCCGCCGGCTTGGACGTACTTGATGTTGCCGAAGCCGTGGCTCTGGAACAGCGGTACGTTGAGGCCGATCTGCTTCATATTCTTGGCGACCAGGCTCTGGGCCGGCACGATGGACCAGTTGACCACCGCCTGGACCTCCGCGCCCTTGACCTTCGTCAGGACGCCCGTCAGATCGGTCTCCGCCTTGTCGTACACCTCGGAGGTCACGATCGTCATGCCGTACTCTCCGGCCAGCGCGGCCAGTTGCTTGCCGCCGGCGACGCCGAAGCCATCGTTGCTCGCGACCACACCGATCTTGCTGATGCCCAGGTTCTTCATCGTCTCGTAGATCCGCCGGACCGCGTCGCTATCTTTCTGCGGGGTCTTGAACACGTAGCTGGCCATGGGGTTGACGATGTCCTCCGCCGCGGCACACGACAGCAGGATCGTCTTGCCTTCCTGGCAGATATTCTTGATTCCCATCGTCTCGCCACTGGTAGACGGGCCGATAATCGCCAAGACCTTCTCCTCGTCGATAAGCTGCTTGGCCAGCGAGATGGCCTGGGCCGGCGTGCTCGCGGAGTCCTTCACGATGAGCTGGATCTGCGGGCCCTTGGCCCCGATCGTCTTGTTGTAGTTCTCCACGAACGCTTCCGCCGTCCGCGCCTCGGGCGCGCCCAGGTTCGCCGCCCCGCCCGTCACCGCGAAGATCGCGCCGACCTTGATCGGGGCCGCCTGCTTCTGCTTGGCCTGCTTGGGATTCTTGGTTTGCTTGGTCTTTTTGCCGGACTGGGCGGCGCCCAGAGCCAGCCCCGCAATGAGGAGGCAGATCATCACGGCCATCAATCGCTTTGCCATAGTTTCCTTCCTTTCCGACCCCCACGGGTCAAAGTCCATGAAACGGTTCTTTTCTTCCGTCACGATCGAATCGGGCGTTAAACAATTCCTGGCTGGGCGGAGCGTCGCGCGCGGGGGATCATCAAATCGGCTTTATGGGCACACCAGCTTGTCTCTCACAAGGCGGTTTGTAGTGGCGCCGTCAGGCGTTTCTTTCGAATGCCCTTCCGGGCACACTACCAACGAATCGATCCTATTTCCCAGCGGAATCCCCGGATGCACACGCATCCCACAGGCTCCACACCAGTCTTCTACACTATCCTCTCCGCTTTACTACGTCAAGACCCGCTGTCAATTGGAGTTATGACAAATCTGCGGCTGCGGCCAGAGCCCAGTTCAAATTCCGGCTTTGCGAGTCCCATGTGTTCGGGACGCGGCCCTGAGGGACCGCAGATCACGGTACTGTGCCATAACCCGCTGCCCGAAGTCCGTGGACGGCTCGACGCCTGATATCTGCCTGAGTGTCTCCTGCACACCTTGCTGTTGGATCATGGCTTGCAGGCGCACGGCGTGAGGGTCCTCGGGACAGTCATAGCACAAGGCAGCGGCGCAAACCGCCGCGATGTGGTTGGGCGTGACGCCTTGAGACCGGCACAGTTCTGCGGCCCCCACGATGCGGTCGTCCCGGCCCAGCTTGCGAATGGGGTCCTTGGCGACTCTGGTAATCGGGTCCTTCAAGAGAGGATTGCCGAAGCGCACCCGGACGTCTCGGCGAATCTCCAGGTGTTCGCGGCGGTCGAGATCGGCCGGGTAACGTCGCAAAAGCGCCTCCGTCGTTTCGTCCAAAGCCCCGTCGAAGACAGACGCCACGAAGTCGTCCTCAAACGTCTCGTGGATGTACGTGTGGCCCCTCAAGTATCCCAGGTAAGCCAAGCCCGCGTGAGCAAGGTTGTGCGTGAAGATCTTGCGCTCGACCTCGGCTTCGAAGTTGCTCACCGGATGGAATCCTCCGAGGCCAAGTTCACCCGCGCAGCTTGCCTTGCCATCGTAGGGGATATCCCGGTGGGCATCCGCAATCACCAGGAGTGGATCGTCACCCTGCAACCGCGCCCCTGCCCCGCCAACGATCCGGGCGACACTGGTGCCCACGAATCCCACCTGTGCCTCAGCCCAGCCCCTTACGGGGCCGTCGAGGTGACCAACGACATGCTTCGAGAGTATCCCGGCGGCGCCCAGCAGGTTTTCACAGAGGTAGATGTCCAGCGGTTCGGCGTTCTGCTCGAACCGCCGGCGCAGCCCGGCGGCCAGGAAGGGAGAAATCGCCTCGAGGTTCGCCACCCCGACCGCGGTAGCCACGATCCGAGCGTCCACAATCGCCTCGGCAATCGCATCGTCCTCATCGGTGCTGACGGCCCGAAAATGGTCGATGGTCAACTCGCGGGTTCTTCTCGAATAAGCATCCAGCAGTCGCAAAGGGTAGCTGCCTCTTCGGTTGAGACTATCCACCAGGGCCTTGCTGGCATCTACGAAGACTGTCTCGAAGCCGGATTCCCGAAGAAGCTGGCCCATGAGGCCCCGGCCGATGTTCCCGGCCCCGAATTGCACGGCCAGTCTGTCCCTACTTCTCTCCATGATTAACAAGGCGGCTTCGATTCCGCCTCCGCTCCTTTCGGTACGACACACACGAAACCGAAGGGCTCGCTCTCGCGTGCATTGATCCACTGATGGACCTCGTGGCCCGGAACGAAGACGGCCATGCCCGGCCGCAGAGGAGTCTCGCCCTGGACCCCTTTGACGACCCCTTGCCCCTTGATCACGAACACCTCATGCTCGTGCGGGTGGCTGCCGTAGCTGCTGTGTCCGCCCGGCGGAATCTCGATGTACCGCAGCTCGAAATTCGGCGCCCCGATTTCGCTCGTGAGCAGCCAGTGAATCCGGTTGCCGGATTTCGTGACGCACACGGCGTCTCGGTCCCTTACGTCCGTCACATACATACGACGACCTCCAATACGAGACCCCCGATTATACCACCCCCAGCCCGAAATTGGCTTTGTTCCGCATGAATCTGCACCACCCCGACCACAGGTCACAAAAAGGAACGACGTCTCTCCGTCAACGTGTGCCTCCTGGGTGCTCTGCCCCCAGACCCCCGACATTTTCCGCCTTGGGCCAATAGCATGATAGCAGGAAGATGTGATGCCGAGGCTCATGCTGGCCATCGGCCGTGGGCTCCATTGCCTTTGTCTTTTCCTGGGTTGTCCCTATAATAAGGTCATAGATCTACGGACTCCTGGGCTCTACGATCGGAAGAAGCGATAGTCGATGCGTTGAGGCCAGCAGTCCTGGTTTCATGCCATGGCAACTGTAGTTCGCGAGTAATAGGGACGAAGTAACTATGCCATTCCCTGAGTTTTCCACGTGGCAGTTGGCCGCCATTGTAGAAGTGCCTTTCGAAGACCGGATACAATGCCAGTGTAAGACGTGCGGACACATCGTCTACAAGCGGGTCCACATCATCGCGTGGGGCGATGGTCGCGTAGAGTGCTGGGGTCAGGACTGTTATCAGCGCGAGCTTGGGGCGACGCCGGCGGGTGGGGCTTCCAAGGCTATTTATGACTCTATTGGTGGACGCAGACTGACCCTCGAAGAGCGGGAGTTGCTGAGGAACAATCGAGAGCAACTTATCGCCAAGTTCAGCGAGGAACAGGAAAGAATAAGGGATCAAGCCGAGCGTGAGCGAAGGGCTGTCCTCCAGCGTATGGCCGACGAGAGAAAGCGATGGTCCAGTGCCCCTGCGGCTGAGTCCAAGCGTCCACCATCGCCCATCCATTGTCCAAAGCAGCCTGTGGAACACCATTCCGCCCGAAGCATGATCGGTAGTGACTGGGATGAGTTGCTCCGCGAGCGTGAAGGTACGTGTCAGTATTGTGGGAAGAAGACCACTGACTGGATGTGGTTTTTTGGAGCGACTGGTGTGTGTGTATGTCGTGATTGTTATCGCCAAGGCAAAGCGGGGAAATAGGGGCCGTTCCTCAGGAGTGGGACGGTGTCAGGTACATTCCTCAGGAGGCAACTGCGTCATCCCCAAACCTTGCCGAAGGACTGGACCTGTCTTCCTCCGCGGCACAACGCTTCTATGCAAGTCCGGTCAAATAAGCCATTTGAACCCGCCTAGGGCAGGGTCCGGCCGTGCCGCCCAGTGTTTCCTCCTGTCATGCCATTGGCTGAACGCGACGAATGCCAGGGGTTTGGGGGTGGAGCCCCCAAGAGGAAATTGAAGGTACGCGTACTTTTCGATGCGGGGTGATGGGGGTCAGGCAGAAGGCTGCCGCTTGAACGGGGAGCAGGGAGAATGCTATGATGAGAGTATGGTAACGACACGAGACCAGGCGTTGGAGATCGCGGCGAAGGTTCGGGCTGGGCTGGAAAAGATCTACGGCCCGCGTCTTCGGGGCGTGTACCTCTACGGCTCGGCGGCACGGGACCAGTTGACGCCGGATAGTGATATCGACGTTGCTGTGGTCCTGGATCGCATTCTGGATCGGTCTCGAGAGCACGAGCGGACGAGCCGTTTGGGCAGTGAGATCAGCCTCGAATGTGGCACCGTGGTTCTCTTCTTCTTCGCGGAACAGGAGGACTTGGACCGAGGGCGATTCGCTATCCACCAAGCGATCAAGGAGGAAGGGATTCGGCTGTGAGAGAAGCAACCGCAGCGGATACCATGCGTAGTCGCGTCGGCCCTCTCAAGCCTGCCGAGGGATTGAGCCTGTCTTTCCCTACGTCAGAACGCTTCTAGGCGAGCACACACAAGCAAGTCAGACTGTGTTACGCAGCGTCTCCCCCTGCCATGCTATTGGCCCGAACTTGTCCCCGCGCAGGCGGGGAGCGACAAATGCCGGGGGTTTGGGGGCGGAGCCTCCAAGAACCACGTGACGGGATGGGCTAAAAAGTGCTTGTGGAAAGCTGCCGGGCTGCTCATAATGGGCCGCTGGTGTCTAAGGACATTCGGCACCGGTTTGTAGTGTGCCCGTGAGGGCATCGGCGTAGCACGGGCATCTTGCCCGTGAGTATGAGTCCATGGGCGAGACGCCCATGCTACGAAACGCCTGACGGCGTCACTACAAACGGGCCTGCGAATGGACAGACAAGTATGTGATGCAACTCAATCTTTAGGAGAACACCCACTATGAGCGAGGCCACAAACACAGGCAGGTCACGTCGCGAGTTTCTCAAGGACACGGGCCGCTTGGCCGCCGCTTCGGCGGTGGCGGCGGGGATCGCCCCCCGGATGTACGCCGGGGAGAACAACACGATCCAGGTCGCCCTGGTCGGCTGCGGCGGCCGCGGAAACGGGGCGGCGGTCAATGCCCTGAGCGTCCGGAGCGCTCCGCTGAAGCTGGTCGCTATGGCCGATGTCTTCCCGAGGCGGCTGACCGGCAGCTACAACAGCCTGAAAGGGGCACAGGGAGATAAGATCGATGTGCCGCCGGACCGCCAGTTCGTCGGCTTCGATGCCTACAAGAAGGCGATGGACTGCCTCAAGCCGGGCGACATCGCGATCTTTGCGACCCCGCCAGCCTTCCGCTGGGTGCACTTCACCTATGCCATCGAGAAGAACCTCAACGTGTTCATGGAAAAGCCGGTCACCGTGGACGGCCCGACCAGCAAACGGATGCTCGATCTCGCTGAAAAGGCTTCGGCCAAGAATCTCAAGGTGGGCGTGGGTCTGATGTCCCGCCACAGCCGAGCGCTCCAGGAATTGGCCAAGCGCGTCCAGGATGGCGAGATCGGCGATGTCATCCTGCAACGCGGCTACCGGATGCACGGCCCGGGCGGGTCCTTCCGCTCCTTACCCAAGTCGAAAGACGCCCACGAGACCCTCTACCAGATTCAGAACTTCCATAGCTTCATCTGGGCCAGCGGCGGCAACTTCAGCGACTTCTACATTCACATCATTGACCACCTCGGCTGGCTCAAGGGCTCCTGGCCGATCAAGGCGCAGGCCCTGGGCGGGCGGCACTATCGCCAGAGCCCGGAAGGCATCACGTACGTGGACCAGAATTTCGACACCTACGCGGTCGAATACACGTATGCCGATGGGACCAAGTTCAACTTCGATGGGCGCTGCATCGATGGCTGCCAACAGATCTATTCGAGCTACCTCCACGGCACCAAAGGCATCGCCGTCGCTTCCAAGAGCGGCGACTGCGGGCTGCCTTCCAGCATCCACAGGGGCCAGGACCCGACGCGCGAGACCATCGTCTGGGAATCGAAGATCAGCCCTGACCAGCGCGATCCCTATACGAATGAGTGGAACGATTTGGTGGACGCCATTCGCAGCAACAGGGCTTACAACGAGGTCAAGCGCGGCGTCGAGGGCAGCCTTGTGACGAGCATGGGCCGCATGGCCGCCCACACCGGGCAGGAAATCACCTTCGACCAGATGCTCAACTGCGAGCATGAAATGGCGCCCGGCCTGGACCAGTTGACGATGGACTCCCCGGCGCCGCTACAGGCGGGAGACAATGGCAGGTATCCCGTCCCGCAGCCGGGCATCGTCAAGAATCGCGAATACTAACGGTTCATCCGACATCAAGAACGGCTGCCTCCCATCGAGGCAGTCCGTAAGAACGAACGCAGGCACGCCCCGGCCGATGTCACCCTCGGCCGGGGCGTTCCGTGCGCGGTTCAGTCCGAGCCAATGCTGTTGAGTCTCGGATATTCAGAATACGCGTCTCTCGGCGGCGGGTGGCATCGTCACGCGAAGCTTGGCGATGGTCTTATTCTCGTGGCGAGGGCGTCTCGCCCTTGCGTCGCGAGGCCATCTTGGCCTCGCTTTGCCGAGCCGTGATATGCGGGCAGCATCCAGATCCCAAGGGCAGGATGCCCTCGCCACGAAGAAGCCATCACCAAGGCCTTCGGCCTTGACGATGCCACCCAGGAAGATGTACGGAGTCTCTTGAGGGTCGAGAAAGGGGGCTGGTCTTCATGGAGTGTGCAGGGGAATGCTATGAGGTATGAGTATCTGCATCCGCGGGATGAGCTGGTGCTCACGATGCAGCGGATCTATCGGTACAAGATGACCACCACTTCGGGCGGCAACCTCTCCATTCTCGACGAGAATGGGGATATGTGGATCACGCCCACCGGGGTCGATAAGGGCACGCTCACGCCGAACGACATCATGTGCGTGCGGGCCGATGGGCGAATCGAAGGACTGCATCGCCCTTCGTCGGAATATCCTTTCCACAAGGCGATCTACGCAGTCCGGCGGGACATCCACGCCGTGGTCCACGCCCACCCCATGGCCCTGGTGGCCTTCAGCATCGCCCACAAGGTGCCGGACACGCGGCTGTTCCATCAGGCCTGGCGTTCCAACGGGACCGTGGGGTTTGCGGCGTATGGTACCCCCGGCAGTGAAGACCTCGGCAACAAGATTGCCCAGAAGTTCGCGGAGGGCTTCGATAGTGTGATTCTCGAAAACCACGGCGTCTGCTGTGGGGGCCGGACTCTCCAGGAGGCGTTCCAGAAGTTCGAGACGCTGGAGATGTGCTGCAAGGTTCTGATCAAAGCCAGCACGCTCGGCTCGCCCAAGTACCTGACGGATCAGCAGTTCCAGCTTCAGGGCAAGAGTGATGTGCCGATCGACTCCTTTGAATACGACCCGATGATGATGACGATCCGGGAGAAGGATCTGCGCAACCAGCTTTGCCGATTCATCGAGCGCGGGTATCGCCAGGGGCTATTGACCACGATGACCGGCACGTTCTCCGCACGAATCGACGGCGAGAAGTTCCTGATCACGCCGTATCCGCTGGACCGTCACTCCGTCCTGCCGGAGGACCTAGTCATGATCCGCAAGGGCAAGAAGGAGTTCGGCAAGCACCCCAGCCGGGCCGTATTCGCCCATAAGACCATCTACGACGCCCACCCGGACATCGGAGCGGTCGTCAACGCCTCGCCGATCAACGCGATGGCCTTCAGCGTCTGCCATCGAACGGTGGATACCTACACTATCCCCGAGAGCTATGTCTTCGTCCGCGAGGTGAGCCTGTTGCCTTTCGAGGCCCCCTTCAACGGCCTTGAGAGCCTCACGCGGACGCTGACGCGGCAAAGTCCGGCGGCCGTGATCTGCAACAATGGGGTGATGGTAGTCGGCGATACGGTCCTGTCGGCATTCGATAAGCTCGAGGTGCTGGAGCACTCGGCGGAGGCCGTGCTGGATGCCCAGCCGATCGGCGGCCACGTCGCCATGTCGCAGGAGATCATTGACGATCTGGTTCGGGCCTTCCACCTCGAACCGAGTCACTCATCCAGGGGATAACTCCGGAAAAGCCGGCCCCACTTCGTGTTCAGGGCGTGAGCCTCCTGGACCTTCTGGCCCTTGAACGGCCACCAGAGAAAATCGTGGTAGAAGTACGAGCCGAAGATGAATAGGTACACAAGGGGAGTCCGGAAGAACAGCCGCTGAAGTGATTTCAGTGGGCTGAACCACAGGGCATCTCCGAACCGGCTGGCGAAGTTGTCTCCGACCTGAAAGCCGAAGTTCACCTTCGAGATGTCCTCCCCCACCACCTCAATCTCCTGCGTTCGTCCCATGCCCAGGCCCGCTTCCGTGGCCAGCCGGATATAGGGAATGCTCATCGGATCGAAGCCCATCATCTTGGCGGCTACGGCGTCGATGGCGACCGAGTCGCTGCCGGCCAGGACATAGTCTTTCTCCACGGGGATCATGGTGCGCGGGCCCGGGCCATTGCCGCAGAGGGTTCCGTCCATCACGGCGAAAATCCCGGTGTGGATCTCCTTTTGAATCGCCAGCAAGTCCACCAGGGTCTCGTGAATCACGCTGTGGGTGTAGTGCCGTTTCGTGTTCAGAAGTCCGCCGAAGGCATTCTTCATGGCACCGGTCGTCGTCGTGTAGATGTGGGTCTTGACCGTGGGCAGATGAACGATGCTCTTGCCGATGAAGTACTCGGGGATTCGGATGCCCTCGGGAAACACCTGGTCGAGCACCCTCATGCGTGCCTTCGGCCGGTACTCGATCCAGCGCATGTCCTGGGGCTGAAAGTTGTATTTCTCCTCAATGTCGTACTGTCGGTAAACGGGCGTGAGCCGATTCAGCCTCCCCCCCTGGTACGGATTCGTCACCACCGTATTGTTGTGAACCGCCACGAGAGTCCCATAACCGGCCGCCCGCAGGGCTTGAATCGTGCCTTCGAGCTGCCAGGGCGTCGTGTTGGCGCTGAGATAGGGGAAATGCCACGAGAGATTGTCTTTCAGAATCGTGACTTGGTCCTTCGGCAGCGCCTGTTCCACGCCCGCCAAGGACATGAGCCGTCCGATGTCCGCCAGCACGGTCTGCGGATGAGTCTTCAGCACGGCAACAGTCGGCGCTCCCATACCAGCGGTCCCCAACACCTGTAAAGGATCGGAACAACAGAAGCCACGCAGACGCTCCAGGAACGCGCCGAACCCACGGCCTGGGAGCCATACAAATACACGGCATCGATCCGCCGCCGCTGGCGAACGACCGCGAGAAACCGCTCCACGCTCGCTGTAACGTCAGGTGCGATTTGAGCCATGCCAATACCTCTCGTCGCAACCTGCGGCACGCACTGCCGCGGAGCAGCCGCTACCCCGTCTTGGCTTTTGCCAGAGGCAGGTTTGTGTGTTCGCCGGTCGCCTCGTTGACTACGATAAGCTCACCCATATCCTCTCGCTGCAACTGCTCGTTCGCATTCAGCAACTCGATCCCATAGACCGTTCCGTCCGGCGCGACGTCGACCACAAGCTCGTCGCTTATCCGCAGCGATTCGACATCCGCTCGCTTCTCCTGGAAACGTATATAGGAACCGGAACCACCGTCAGGGGCCACCTGCGATGGCCCCTTACGAAATCGTAGCACGTTGCTATCAGAATTACCAGACCTTTTGGCCCAGCCCCGATACGAAATTGCCCACCGGAGCCCCACAGGCGACCAAGGAGTCGTCCGCTGCGTCTGTGCCACCCTATGAGCGATCGGCAGGAAGGAAATGGGGAATTTCCGCATCTTCCACCGGCCCGGCTATGGGTCATCCTCGTAGATATCATCAAGACCAAAAAACGAGTCAAAGGAGCAGACCATGGCTGGATTGGCGGATAAGCAGTGCGTGCCGTGTGCCAAGGGCGCCGACCCGCTCAAGGGCGAGGAAATCGGGAGAATAGCGAAAGAACTGGACTCCGACTGGCAGGTGGTGGACGAGCATCATTTGGAGCGGGAGTTCACCTTCGCCGATTTTCGCCAGGCCCTGGATTTCGTCAACGAGGTCGGCGAGTTGGCCGAGCAGCAAGGCCATCACCCCGACATCTATCTGAGCTACGGCAAGGTCAAGATCCAACTGTGGACCCACAAGATCGACAGCCTGCACGAAAACGACTTCATCATGGCGGCCAAGATCGACGCCCTGCAGCCGGCGCTGGCGTCGCAAGGGTAGGTCGGCCACAGACAGCAAGCTTGGGTCTATCGCTCCCTCAATGCTGAGGATGCAGGAGGACGAATGGCAGGGCTGTATTCTGTCTTCGCGCGGCTTCCTCTTGCTTTTGTCGGCAAGTTCACCATAATGACAGTACCGGAGAGGGGTCGTGGTTGGCAGTATTGCGGTTGTACCGGTGGAGTTTGCCTTGGGAAAGGCAGATCAGACAAGGACCAAGAAATCGGCGACGGAGTTCGCCCCGGCCGAGCGGGCCTCGTCCGAGGAGATTTCGCGCCAAGCGCGTCTGTTCACCGGCAAGAAACTGCTGGGCATTCTGCCCGACGTCGTGCCGTGCATCCTTATGGTGATCAACGATCACCGACAGATCGTTTTTGCCAATGAGCGGCTCCTGGACCTTCTGTCACCAGAGCAGCGGCAGGCCGGCATTCTCGGGCGCCGGCCCGGCGAGATTCTCGGCTGCGTGCACGCCTTCGAAAATGACGAGGGCTGCGGCACCACTGAGTCTTGCAGCTTCTGCGGGGCCGTGAACGCGATGCTCACCAGTCTGCACGGCGGCGCCAGAGTCGAGGAATGTCGCATCACACGGGCCAACGGGGAAGCTCTGGACCTGCGGGTCTGGACGACGCCCCTGGCGCTGGACGGGCAGCCATTTATGGTCTTCGCGGCCCTGGACATCAGCCACGAAAAACGTCGGCAGGCGCTCGAGCACATCTTCCTGCACGACATCGGCAACGTGGCTTCCGGCCTAAAGTGGTACACCGAGCTGCTGGAGAGAGCGGACCCTGACAAGAGCCGGGAACTCCACGAGGCCATTGGCCGGCTGAGCCGAGAACTGCTGGACGAGATCGACGGCCAGAGGACCCTGGTTCGGGCCGAGAGCGGCGAATTGGTCCTCCGGTCCCAGCGCCTCGGCACACGGCAATTGCTGCTGGAGGCGGTCGAGCTCTACAGTCATCATCCGGTCTCGCATGAGCGGCACCTGCGCCTCGACCCGGACGCCGAAGACATCGCCGTGACCAGCGACCGGACGCTGCTGTCGCGGGTCTTGTACAACCTGATCAAAAATGCCCTGGAAGCCTGCCGATCCGGCCAGACCGTTACCGCGGGCTGTGCCAGACGGGACGGCATGGTGGAGTTCCGAGTCCACAATCCGGGATTCATGCCGCGCGAGGTTCAGCTCCAAATCTTCCAGCGTTCCTTCTCCACGAAAGGCCCCGGCCGGGGCCTGGGCACCTACAGCATCAAGCTGCTGACGGAACGCTATCTCCAGGGCACCGTCTCATTCACCAGCACGCCCGAGCAAGGCACCACCTTTCAGGTCCGTTATCCCCTCACACCGAGCGTCTGATATCCCACAAAGGGAACGCAAAGGCTCCGCCCACTCTTGCCCTTCCTCAAGATCGCACCGATAATGGAAACATGATGGTTTCGCTGATTGGGCTATGAGAAGAAGAGCGATCTACATCCTCACGGCAGTGGTTCTCTTTCCGATCCTTGAGAAAGCCGGGATCGAGTGCAGCCAGCATGGATTTGCCATCGTGGGGTCGGCTTTCGCATGGGTGGCGGATATTCTGAAGTTGGTCTTTCTTGTTCTGCTGATCCTTCTTTGCGCCGGGGCGTCCCGTCTGCACCCAAATCGAGCGGTACAAGCTCTGATCGCCATAGTGTGCGTGCCGTTGAGTGCAAACTGGTACTTCTGTGAGAAGCCGTGGCACTGGAACTGAGCGACCAAGGAGGTGTTATGCCCTTCGCCCAATTTTGGGAGTACTTTCCCGAGGTGGCCAAGCGAGAGACACGATCCATCACGGTGCCGCCCGGCTCTCCTCTCGGCCTTCCCCCCGACGACTACGGGTTCCTGGAGCTGTACTGCGATGAGCCAGGGTGCGATTGTCGCCGCGTTCTTCTCTCCGTGATTGCGCGATCCCGCGGCGGCATCCAGGCGGTAATCGGGTGGGGATGGGAGGACGTGGACTTCTACGCCCGCTGGATGAGATCCTGCGACAAGGCGGAGGCGGTCTTCATGAAAGGCCCGGCTCTGAATCCCCTGAGCCCGGCCGCGGAACTGGCGCCCGCTCTGGTGGAACTGGTCCGCGACGTCCTCATCAAGGACCCCGACTACGTCGAGCGGATCAAACGCCACTACCAGATGTTCCGCGAGAAGATCGACAGGCCCAGACCACCGAAGCGACGCCGGCCCACGAGACGCTAGAGGGCTCGGCAGGTCTGCGGAGAGGGACGTTGCGGAACTGAAACCGCAACGTCCCCCTGTTGTACCGGCGTAGCGACCCCACCGGAGCGGCTAAGGAATCGCCGGTACACTTGCACCCTCAGCCGAGATCTGGCTGATGGGCTTGCCGGAGGTGTCGAGCTGTGTATAGGTCAGTTTGACCCCTGTGAAGGCCAGCGTGATCGTTTCATCAGGAACGCCGTCGCCATCCACATCGCCGTGCGCGATGGAGCTGACCATCACTTCTTTCAGCTCGTATTTCAGGTACGTGGGCCCGCCGCCGCTGCGCGCCAGCTCGACCGTGACGAGCGCGAGAACCGTGCCGTCACTGCAACGTTTGAACAGCAGCGGCGTGGCTTTGTCGATCCGCTTGACGACCGTCACGTGGCCGACCAGCCGACCGACCGCCGCACCGCCGCCGGCACCAACACCGGCCGTTTGCGTGGCGCCCCAGCTCCAGGACTGGACATCGATCCAGCCCTTGTGGGCCGTCGCCGTAGACTCACCGTCAATGCCTTCGATCTTGAGAAACATGTCTACCGCCTGGGGCGTCGGAGTCGTGCCGCCCGCATTGGCCGTCAGAGCCGCCTGGGAGGGCTCCGGGCCGGGCAGACCCACCGCCCCCAGGGTCACCACCGCCAACGCCAGAAACGCCGCTACCACCAATAGCCTTGAGTTGTTTCGCAACGCCTTCATACCCCATCCTTTCACATACACCTTTGCTTTGTAGGTGTTTTCCATCGAGCGTATCGGCTTTCGCTCTTGGAAGTGGATACGTCGCGACGTTCTGAAAGTGCGGAGAATCCTGCAGACCGTCCCGTGCGGCGACACGGTTCGGCAGACGGGCAGCAAGGGAGAGTACTACACCGCAGAAAACGAGGGGAGCCGCAAGACAAGGGCTATTGGCACAACTTGCGACAGGCCGCGACGAATTCCTGCTGAGAATGACGTTCGATCCCTTCATACAGCAAAGCAGCCGTCGCACCATGAAACATGGGCTAGTAGGCACGACTTATTGCGGCACCGGGATGGGATGCAGTCAAAAGCAACTCGGCCTCCACAAGGCAGGCATCCGCGTCCTCAAGATGCAGGCGTACTTCCTCCTTCACGCCGGGATTCCCTCCTCCCGAATGATCCTGTGAACAGCGAAACGACCATGTCGGAAGTCAGCTTCGGCAACAAACAGAAAGCTGACCAGCGTGTCATATTCCAGGCTCAAGTCGGAGCCGAGTTGGCCGGTCCGTTCGTGCTCAGTAAAACTGTCTTTCATTGTGTCAAGTATCACAGCAACATCAATATCGCTGTCCGGCGTCAGTTCGTCCCGCGCCGCCGAGCCGTAGAGATAGACACCACGAAGACGCGGGCCATAGATCTTCTCCAGCCCGGCCCGGACCTTCGCCGCGATTTCCAACGCTTGGTCTCGTGTCGTCACCATAGCAGTATCATAGCACGTCCGGCCACTGGCGTTCAAGCAGGCGGATTCCGAAATGGCCGTGTTGAGTTGTGGCGAGGCCGCACCCGCGGTATCCGGACGGTCATTGGCAACGACGCCGGGCCGCCCAGAGCAGGAGGGCAAGGCCGACAACAACCAATGCCACGCGCGTGGTGATGAAGTTGGTAGTCAGGTAGTAGACCATCTCGCCCGTGCCCAGGGTCCGCATCAGAATCGTCGGGTAGTGGAACATGTAGCCGTTGCCGGAGAGGTCCAGCCACTGCGGCAGGTTCTTCAGGTTCACCACACCCAGGAAGAAGACAACCGGGATCAGCCCATAGGGCAGTCGGGCCTGCAGTTGGCCCGCGGCCAGGGACAAGCCCAGGATGAAGATCGCCGAGGGCAGCACAAATACGGCGAGAGGATTAAGGAATTCGTGGAAGGCGTAGAATCCGAACTGCCGGACGTAGAAGACGAAGCTGCCGGCCACCATCAGGCCGGCGGTGAGCAGGAAGGCGGCCGCGATAGCCGCCGTCTTGAGGCCCAGGTAGCCGGCGCTCGCGAGTGGCGTCGAGAGCACGATCCGCCGGACGGCACGTTCCTTCTCGGAGAACACGCCGGCGCACCAGAGCATCAGGACAGTCAACAGCATCGCGTTCATCATCGTGAGAAAGTGGGCATAGCTCACCTGCGAGTATGGGGCGGCGCCGTAGATCCCCTCGATGATGAGTCGGCCGAGGAAGTTCTGGCTCAGCAGCATAATCAGCAAGAGGGAGTAGAGATATGTCCGCGTCAGCAAAATGCGGCGGAGTTCCCAACCGAGGGCCGCAATCGTATTCATGGTTGCTCCTTCTCCAATTCGATCACGCCGGGACCCATCACGGCCACGAAGCCGCTTCGGTCGAGTGCCCGGCCCCGGTACTGACGAAAGAGTTCGGCCAGCCGGGTCCGTACCGCCTCTTTGCCGATGCGTTCCTCGGCCTCCAGCAGGCAAACCGGCAACGAGTTGTAGGCCGCGCTCTTGGCCTCGCCCAGGAGCAGCTTCTCGCGCAGTGCGGGTCTCATGCGTTCGAGCGCGCCGGGGTCTTTGCGCCAATAAGCGTTCTTTCGCCTGGCGACCGAGCCTCGCCAACTATTCGAAATGATGTGGGCGAGCTGGGGCGGGAATCGCGCGGCCAGATACTGATAGGTGACGTACTCCGCCAGGCCCTCCGACGACCAAGCGCCAGAATCGTCGATGGCCACGCCGGAGCCCCACCACTGGTGGCCCAGTTCGTGGGCGAGAGTATTCAAGTTGCGGAGGACGTAGCCCCAATCGGTGTTCGGATCGGGCACCTTGGCCCGGTTCAACATGTACTCGGCGATCGTCGCCACGTTCAGGGAGGAGTGGCCGCCCGGCTTGTAAACGGAGGTCTCCACGAGCTTCAGCGGCATGTCGTCGAAAGGAGACGGGCCGATCAGTCCCTGGTAGAACTCGAGGATATCGCGGATACGATCCGTGACCTTCGCGGCGTGGATGTACGTTTCGTGCCGGGGGCTGAAGTAGAACTCCACGGCGGCCGACCCGACCTGGAACGTCTCCCGCGTGTACTCGGCGGCGAACAGGCCCAGCGCCAGTTCCGGACAGGCGGCCGCGAAATGCCAGGTCCGCATTTGCCCTTCCTCCGTCGTGGACTCCAGGCGGCCGGGCGTGACCACGGTCAAGTACGCCGGGGCCGTCACGGAGCCCCAGACCTTGATCGGCGCCCGCGTCTGCGTCAGCGGCTCGAAGAGCCAGTGACAGTTCTCCAGGAGATAGACGCTGCGGTCGGTGATGTAGCCGGGAAAGCCTCCCGGCGCCGGATAGCGAATCCGGCCGTGGTATTGCAGGTGGACCTCGGCCCGCGGTCCCTGCGGCAGTTCGATCTTGATCCGGTCGGTCTCAGGTACACGGCTCCACGGAGCCTCGGTTCCATTGATGGTCAGCGCGTCGATGCGCAAACCTGTATTCGTGATGAACTCCATGGGGGCCGGGGCATGCTCTTTGACAAATGAATAGCGAACATCGGCGGCCAGGCTCTTCGTCTGGGGCTGCAGCCGGGTGTGGCATTCAACCGCCTCCAGCCCGATCTGCTGTGCACGCGGCCAGTCCCGCCGCAGGGCGCTGTCGTTCGAGAACAGGTACGGCTCGCGGGTATAGACCCAGGCCGTAAGAGCCACGGCAACCAAAGCGGCAGCGGGCACCACGCCTCGCCCCGTATTCCGAACCACAGAAGCGCGGAAAGAGAAGCCCGGAACCCGCCGGAACCAGAACGCCAGCAGCACAACGCCGGCCATCAGGCACAGCCAGAACAGGCGATTGTAGACGACCAGCCGGCCGACCGGCTCGATGCCGCCGAAGTCCGAGTATACCGAGGCGCTCGTCTGGACCCACCGCAGGAGGTAGTTGCGGGACGTGAAGCCGAAGAAGTACAGGGTGCCGAAGGTAAGGAAGGCGATATCGAGACTCTCGAACGCCAGGTCCAGCGCCGCCGCAATGAGCGTGGCAAACCAGATCGTGGGCAGCAGGATCAGCCCTATGCTGAACAGGTACGGCGGCAGTTCCCACGGAGCGGTGGTCAGAACACGGTGCGTCCCGAGCGCGGCAACGAGGCAAAGCAAGGCCGTCGCCAGTCCGAGAAGGAGCAGGGCCACGATCCGTGCCGCAAGAACGGCCCCATATCCGGCCGCTGCATCGATGATCGCCCGGCTCTGTTGCCGCCGGTCTCGACTCAGGACCAACAACGTGAGCATGGCGAACAGCGCCGCTCCCACATAGGCGCCGTACTGGGCGGCCCCCAAAGACATCGTAAAGGACGTCAGGCCCATGCCGTGGAATTGCAGTTCGTCGGAGCGGTCCACCGCCTGCATGCCGAAGACGGCCAAGGCCACCGTCATGACCACGGCCACTTTGGTGAACGTCGAGCGCAGCAGCAGCCGGAACTCATTGCCTATCATAGCGACAGCATTCATCGGGCGGCTCCGTTTCCCATGCAATAGATGTAGGCGTCCTCCAGCGTGGGCGTGGCCGGCCGGCAACCTTGGGGCAGATCGCTCCCCACGATCCGGCAGGAGGCCCCCTCGGACGTGATGACTCGCCCAGTGATGCGGAACCGGCCGTCGAGGGCCGCCTCGCCCTCGCCCCGGACTTCGACCACACCCACATGACCTTCCGCCCGACGGACCAGCTCGTTCGGCGTCCCGTCGAAACGGATTCGCCCCTGATGGAGCACGATCAGACGGTTGCAGATAGACTCCACGTCCTCGATGATGTGCGTCGACAGGATCACCAGCCGCCGGCCGGCATCCCGTGAGAACAGGTTGCGAAAGCGGATGCGTTCCTCGGGGTCCAGGCCCACCGTCGGCTCATCCACGATCAGCAATTCCGGGTCGCTGAGCAGCGCCTGGGCAATGCCCACCCGCTGCTTCTGGCCGCCGGAGAGGGTCCGGATACGAGCATCCGCTTTCTCCGTCAATGCAGCTCGCTCGATGCACGTCTCGATGGCTTGGCGATGCGGCGTGGGCAGACCCTTGAGACAGGCCATGTAATCGAGGAACTGGCGGACGGTCAGTTCCTCATAAAGCCCAAAATCCTGCGGCAAGTAGCCCAGCCTTCGCCGAAACGCCTTGCCCAGCCGTTGAATGTCCGCCCCATCGACGCAGATATTCCCCGCCGACGGCAGCATCTGGCCGACGAGAAGCTGCATCAGGGTGGTCTTGCCCGCCCCGTTCGGGCCCACCAGCCCAATCATACTGGGACTCTCCATCTCCAGTCGGACTCGATCCAGGGCACAAACGCCCCGCCCGTAGACCTTCTGCAAATCCTCGATCTCAATACGCATAGGCAACTCCGATTCCTGTCGGGCAGCCGAGGCTGCGTGAACGAACGATTGTATCCACCTGTGACTGTCGGTCGAGACCGTGAATGATAGCGAGGAATCTCAACGTTTGTTGCGGCTTTCTTTGGAGGGTATGACCTGCGGGGAATCTGATGCCCCCGGAAACAACAGGCGATTATAATGGCACCTGTGGATTTTTCCAATTTCCCGCGCTCATTCGCAACGTCTGGGCACACATGTATACGAACACTGATGCTGAAATAGACTCGCCGGTGAGAAGCGACAGGTTTGACCATGAGAATCGAGTCTCTGGAGCCAAGTGACGCAGACTTGGTCGAGGCGGCCCAGCACGGCCGGCTTACACGAGCCAAACGCAAGATCGCAGAGTTGTTGGAACGCCGTGGTTTCGGGAGTGCATCATGGGACGCGTAAATGACGACCAATGGCTGGACAAGGCACTGAACCAAGCCCTCCACGCAGACGATACGCGGCCCGATTTCCAGAAGTGGATCGCGGATCACCCTTCACGCCGGGCTTCACCCCAACCCGGCTTTCTTCTTGCGCCGCCCACGCAGCCGCGTGGCAATCTACTGGTAGCGACGCGGTGAGGCGTCCCTCCGAAAGTGTCAAGTGGGAAGGGTTCCGTCTTTTTCACGCGGCCGCACCGGGAAAATGCAACCAGGGCGGGATCTGTGCATTATGATAGGTGAAGGCCGGCTCCGGAGCAGTGCCATGGCGGATGACGCGTTAGAGTGCGACTTGGAATCTCGACCTGAGATTGTCGACGACGACCAGACTCTGGTTTCTGCGGCCCAACGGGACCCGGAAGCCGCGGGCCGGCTCTATGACAAGTACTACGGCGAGATCTTCGGCTACCTTTATCACTGCACTCTCGATCGCACAGCGACCGAGGATCTGACGTCGAACGTCTTTCTCGCCGTCTTCCGGCACGTGGGTCGGTACCGGTGGCAGCAAGTCCCCTTCCGGGCCTGGCTCTATCGCATCGCCACCAATGAAATCCGGATGCACTATCGCAGGCACAAGCGCGACAAGACCGCCGGTCTTGAGGGGCAGAGTGTCCTATCGCAAGGCTCGGTCCCATCCGCGGATGAAGGCCCGGCGGCAGCCGAGGAGTACCGCCTGCTCCACAAGGCTCTTCTGGGTCTGCGCTGGAAGTACCGCACGGTCATCATCCTGCGGTATTTCGAGAACAAAACGATGGCGGAGATCTCTAATATCACGGGGCGAAGAGAAGGCACGATCAAATCCCAACTGCATCGTGGGCTGGCCCAATTGCAGGAAATCCTGGTGCGTTGGGGTGTTCTGCCGCAATAGCAGGAACAGGGCTATGAACAGAGATACGGAACGAATCGAGCGTTACCTCAAAGGGGTGGGTGTGCCGGAGTCTGCGTCCGATCGACATCGGCAGCAGTTGCGCCGGCAGATCCTCGGAGAAATCGAAAGGACACAGACGATGTCTGTACAAGGAAAAGCGTGGAGAGTGGCGGCGGTCGCGGCGCTCGTGTGCACCGGGGCCATTGCCGCCACGGTGGGCGTGCAGGTCCATCGGTACTACGCCGAAGGACCGGCGGCCGATGGCAGCTATGTCTTCCAGACCGAGCCGGAGATGGTCTTCCAAAAGACGGCCTACGAGGGACAGGGGGTGCGGAGTGGCACGGTAACGGGAGTCGCCAGAGGCACTATCATCCAGCCTTCGGCCCCCGGCCAGGCGGTGGACGTGGAACAGACGAAGAGAGAACTGGAGGAAATTGACCGGCTGCGACAGCAGGACCTCCGCAAGCTGGTGCGGGTCATAGACACCGAGGTGAACGGTCGCTTCCACCACCGGACCTTCTGCTACGAATACCGTCTCTCGGATGGGCGAACCCAAACGATCGGAGAGAACGCCCCGGAAATGGATGGTGCCGGGAGTTCCGCCCAGATCGAGAAGGACCACGAAGAGATCGCGCGCTTGCGCCAGCAGAATCGCAGAGACCTGATCCGCGTGTATGACACGCAAATCGGGGGCGAGACCTTCCGGACCTATAGCTACCGCTACACGCTGGCGGACGGGCGTGTCAGGACGGTCGGCGAAGGAGACCCAGACCGGCCTGCCTCGGCGAATCCGCCCAGCCGCAAGCAGATGACTGAAATCCTGCAGCAGCGCCGGCTCAACCAGGGGACCATCGTCGGCCGCGAAGACCGGGATGTGCACGGCCAACCCTTCACATTCGAAACGCGGGTCATGACGCTCTCGGACGGGACCATCGCGACTCACGCGGTCGGTGAGCCCAAGGGTTTCAAGCAGGACCTGACCGAGCAGGATTGGGAGGAATTGCACGCGCTCATGGGTGCCCAGAAAGGGGAAGACCTCGGCACGGAAGACCGAGTTGTCCTGGGCCGCGCGTTCTCCTTTGCGAAACAGCGCTTCCTCCTCCGCGACGGCACCCAGGTCGTCTGGTCGGTCGGGGAACCAATGGGCAACCAGTAATCCGTACGAGCGAGCAACCAGCGAGAGCGGCCCGGCGGACGCCGCTCTCGCTTGATTGCAGGCGGTCGAACACCTTACTCCTGCGGCGGTTGGGGTAGATCGTCACAAGGAGGACTCAGACAAGGAAATTTTGGAATTGACCGATCTGTCCCACGCCATCGCACGTACGAGATGCGGAGGCAATGGCGGCAAACGGATGAGGATCATGACGGCGGAGCCAAGGCTATCCTCTTTGTCAGCCCCGGTAGCAAGGAAAGGAAAATGGGATGAGACGAACGGGTCTGCTGCTGATCATCGGTGTTGTCACGGGCTTGGCCGTCCTTGGCATGGGGGCCGTGGCGCCGGTGCCTGCGCCGGAATCTGCCGAGATCGAACAACTGAGAAGCGAGGTGGCGGCCCTGCACCAGCGGGTCGCATCGCTGGAGAAGCAACTGAAGGACGCCCAAGCGAAGCCGGGCATTATCAATCCGTACGGCGAGCCCCGCCAGGTGCCGCCACACTGGAAGCAGTTCGAATTCAATGGCATGCCGTGCTATATCGTGCCGATCCATCAGGCATCCCGGCCCGCGCGCGAGGTTGCGAAGCCGGTCCCGCACAATGAACCCAAGTCGACCCCGACGGACAATACGGACAAACCCTAAGGCGGGACTCCCTCGGTGATGCGTTCCGCCCGCGAGCAGGAGACGGAGAAACGTCATGCGGCCGAACAGGCCTGCTTTCACGTTGATCGAGTTGCTGGTGGTCATCGCGATCATAGCCCTTCTGATGGCCATCCTGGTGCCATCGCTGGGCCTGGCGCGCGATCACGCCAAGCGGGTCCACTGCATCAGTAATACCAAGACGCTCGCTTTGGGCTGGTACATGTATCAGGAGGAGTTCGACGGCCGGCTCGTGCCTGCGAATACACTGGATAAGCCCATCCAGTGGGTGGGTAACGAGCCGTCGCTCGGCACCTGGGAGCAGAAGAAGGACTCGATCCGACGGGGCCTGCTGTTCCCCTACGTCGGCAAGTCGGTGGATGTCTTCCGTTGCCCCGCCGACCCCCGACGGCCTACCGGGGCTCTCTGGACGGGCGCCCCTCCGACGGTCTGGGTGTCTCGCATGGTGGCCTTTCGGACCTTCTCCCTCGTCGGAGGTGTCAATGGGGAAGCCGGGAGCGGCTACATCCCGGCCACGATCTACTCCCAGATCAAGCGGCCCGCCATGAAATACATCCTGGTCGAGGAAGCAGACATACTCGGAAAGAACATGGGTTCCTGGCAGATGAATCCGAAGGACAGGACCTGGAGCGACCCGGTTTCCATGTGGCACAACAGGAAGACGACGCTGGGATTTGCCGACGGGCACGTCGAAATGCATCCGTGGCAGGACCAGTACTTCATCGAGTGGAATATCCCGGCGATGTACGGGGAGTCGTTCAAGCCCGTCCTGACCCCGCCGGCCGACGCGCAGACCGATATCGACTACATGTCCAAAGGGTTCGCGTGCAAGGCCTTCCAGTAGTCGGGAGGTCTTTGCTGTCGCTCGGAGCGGTGTCGCTGGGCCGGGCTTCCGCCGCCGTTGTTCGAGCGACCATCCTGTCACAGTCCACTCAGAAGCTGCAGAAAACGAGCGAAGGGACCAGCCGTCAGCGCGTTGGCCCACCGCTCGTCCGCCGTAATCACAGCCCCGCCAAGCTCAACGGCTAGGGCCAGATACAGACTGTCGTAGACCGGACGCTTGGTCGCGATTGCGATTTCCAGAGCGGGAGCCAGGAGAAACACGCTGTCGTGAATCTCCAAGGGCATCGACAGGAAATGCTCGATCATGTCGGATGCCTCACCCGCATCGAGGACGCCGCGTGTGTGAAGCTTCCAGGCAACATTGCCTACCTCCGAACGGATCAGATCCGGAGCGGCCAGATGATAACGCCCATCCAAGAGCCGCAACGCGGCTGGCGCATCCGGCTCCGGCAGGAACCACTTCGCGGCAACACTGGCGTCTACCACCAGAGAATTCATCGCTGCCGATCCTCGCGGACGAGGTCGGTGCTATCGGGCACCTGCCGACCAGCAAGCTTCTCTTGCCACTGCCGCGCCAGCTCGTGGGCGTCGCGGAAGCTGAGGCCCGCCGCCTGCGTGAGAATCAGCTTGGCTTCCCCCTGCAGGCTGCGACCGTGCCGTCGCGCACGATCCTTCAACCGCTTGACGGTCTCATCATCAAGATCGCGGATCAATATCTGAGCCATAGAATACTCTCCATACCAATGCTATCATAATGATATCACATGAATCCGCCGCTGTCAACCTGCGAGACAACAATATGAAAACCCGGGTCGCGACGGCCAAAAACCGTAAGATTCTTGTGCCCAAGGTGCAGGCTCACTCGTGATAATAGGGAACAACAATGGTTGCGGTGAGAGTAACGGCGTTCGCGAATGTGGGAAGATGAGCTGCTCAAACTGAGGTTCAAGGCCGACAGCATCGATGCGCTGCAGCGCATCTATGAAAAGTACCGTGACTACCTGCTGACCTTGGCGATGGCCCTGGTGAACGACGGCGGTACGGCCGAGGACGTCATGCACGACGTGTTCGTGTCGTTCGCCCAGTCGGGCAGCAAGTTCCGTGTACACGGTAGCTTGCGGGCGTATCTGGCTGCCTGCGTGGTCAACCGTGTCCGGGACCAGATGCGGGCCAGGAAGCGCCGAGGCGTGGCGTTGGACGAAGATCTACCGCTGGAGTCGGACTGCGACCTACCGGAGGAGCGAATTCTCTCCGATGAGCGGTCGCGTCTGGTCGCCCGGGCCCTCGCCCGATTGCCGAACGAGCAGCGGGAAGCGATCGCCCTGCATCTGAGCGGGCAACTGAAACTCCGGGAGATCGCCAAGCTGCAGAATGTCCCACTCACCACGGTGCGCGGCCGATACCGGCACGGGATCGAAAGATTGCGGTCCATTCTGAATGGGAGACTCTGACTTGAAACCCGCAGATGACATACAGCGAGTCGTTCGCGACCTGTCCTTTCGAGCCGGCCCGGAAGCGAATCAACGCGTCTGGGCCGACGTTCGGAGGGCACGCGAGCAAACACAAGCAAGAACGGCGACTCCGAATGAGAGCCGCATCAGGAGGCAATTCATGAGAAGCTCACGTATGGGATTAGCCGCGGCGGCGGTGCTAGCCGTAGCCATCGTACTGTCGATAAGTCTTTGGGATAAATCCCTCCCCTCCGCCTATGCCCTGGACCAGACCATTGAGGCAAGCCACAGTGTTCGTTACCTGGAGATCCGAGACTTCGAGAAAGGGCGGGAAGAAGCGAAGCAGTGGTGGCTGGAATTTGACGAATCGGGCCAGGTCAAGAACATCCGCGCGGCGATGCCCGAATGGGAGTCGCCGGCCGACGGCGCCAGAGTCATCGTCTGGCAGGAAGGCAAGGCCAAGGCCTGGTATAAGAACAGGAAGACGTTGTTAATCACCAAGGAAAAACGCCTCGCCGATGAGACACTGAAGGTAGTACAACTACTCGATCCCAAATTAGCCCTCCAGCGCTTCTCGGAATTGGAGCAACGCGGCCTTGTCACGCTGGAGATCGAGGAACCTGCCGACAAGACCGAACCGATCATCGTCACCTCCACCAATGCACCGCAACTCAAGGATGTCGGCTATCAACCGGATCGCACCGTGCTCTTCATCGACCAAGCCACGAAGCTGCTGACCAAGACCGAGCAGTACCGCCTGGCGCAAAACGGCAACTTTGAATTGTTAGGATGGACCGAGTTTCAGGGCTACAATCAGCCGATTGCACCCACGCTGTTCGCCTTGGATGATGTTCCCGCTGATGTGATGCGAATCGACTTGACGACGCAAGAGGTTGGTTTGGAGCAAGGAGACCTCTCCGACCAGGAGATCGCGGTCAAAGTGGTCCGGGAGTTCTACGAGGCGGTGATCGCCAGGGACTACGCCCAGGCGGGACGGCTTTTTGGAGGCATTCCGGCGGCCGGAATGGAAGAGATGTTCAAAGATCTGAAGATTGTCCGGATCGTTTCGATTGGCGAGCCGAAACCTCACCCCACACCAGGCACCGGAGGATTCCTGGTCCCCTGCCAATTGGAGATAGAGACGAATGGGGTCAAATCCATCTATAAGCCCTATGGACCAGGGGTCCGGCCCGTGTACAACCAACCCCATCGGTGGAATATTCACGGGGGAGTCAAGTAGAACCGGAGCTTCATCGCACCGGCCCTGGGGCCGGAAATCGCGGAGAATCATCTCATAACTGGACTTTTGCAAAATGCACATTGGGCCTATATTCTTCAAGGAAATCTTATTCTTCGATTTCCTTGAAGAATTAGCGTACGTTATGGTCTGTGCGATAGTTACGGATTGGGAAGGAGAAATCGAGAAACGAGATTTCTCCTTCCCAAAGTAGGCCCAATGTGCATTTTGCAAAAGTCCAGTCATAACAAGAATGAAAGAAGCGCAGATCCATGGCTCCCGCAGACAACACTAACTCAGATTCCCAAAGGTGGAAGAGGTCTGGCCTTCGGCTGGCTGTCACGAGTATCATGGCATTGAGCAACATGGCGTTCCTGGGTCTGGGCCCAGTTCAGACCCCTGCTGCTGCCGCAATCCCCAACGGCGCCTATTCCGATGACACCAAGGTCATTTCGTGCCAACCTCAAGAGTTGGAACCCTATGTGTCTTTCTTGCACCGTCATGCCCAACCGTCCATCCAATACCTGCTTCAACTTTTCAACACCTATGATCTGGTCATTCTTGCCGAGCGAACGCATCCCGAAACCACGCAGTGGGAGTTCATTTACGAGCTGACCAGCCACCCGGAATTCATCGCGAAGGTCGGACATATTTTCACCGAATACGGTTCCGTCAGCCAACAGACGGCTTTGGAGGAGGTCCTGAGCGCCCCCGGTCTGGAAGAGGCCGCCCTGAACCAGAAGGTCATCGCACTCCTCCGCAATTTCCCCCTGTGGCCGTATGGATGGCACAACAATAACGTCTACGAATACCTCAGGAGGCTTTATCATCTAAACAGAACCTTGCCTGCCCAGAGCAGGATCGCCCTGCATTTCAGCGATGTCCCCTGGCAGTGGGAGGGAAAGACCCCGCAGGATTACGCGCGCTACTGGAGTACGGAGATTCCCCAACGGGATCGGATCATGGCCAACCATACTATCCTCCAGTTTCGCGCGATCCTGCAGTCGAACTCCTCAAGAAAGAAAGCCCTGGTAGTCATGAACACACGGCATGCCTTCAGAACCGGGGGCAAGAACACCGGGGATTTTCTTTTTCAAGCATTCCCAGGCCAGACGGCCAATGTAATGCTGAATATGACCGCGCTGGACTTTAGTGGCTTATCAGGCGAGTATCAAGGAACCTACAACCGTCCCATTCACAATGGCTTATGGGACGCGGCTTTTTGGAGGCTAGGGGACGTCCCCTTAGGATTTGATCTCAAGGGCTCCCCTTTTGGTAGAGACCTCTTCGATTTGCACACGTACTTTGCCCTTTCCGGCAACCTCAAGTATGAGGATGTCTTCACTGGCATGGTCTTTTACCGGCCGTTGAGCCAACACATGGTGGCCTCCTCTATTCCGGGGTATTATGATGAAGCATTCAAAGAAACAGTCTTGCGCCGCGCAAGACTTATGGCCAAGGACGACTACACTCATATCGAGGAGTTTATCCGAGCCCTGCCGGAATTGCCTGAAAGGCCGCCTCAACGAAAAGAATATTGGGTCAGTAAGGATGATAAGCAACCCTGGTGCCGACTGGAGTTCAGAATCGAGGCTCGCGTCCCCACTCCTGCAGCTCCGGAGGGCCGAACGCCATCCGCTCCGCGCGCTTTGGCGGCACACGGAGGACTCCCACCCGCTGACCCTGTACCGTCGGGCGAGGAAATCCTCGAACGCTACCTCAAACAAGTCGGTGGGCGCGAGGCATTGGCGAGAATCCATAGCCGCCATATTCGCGGCACGGTGGAAATCAAGCCCCTTGGCCTCAAAGGCCTCCTGGCGGTTTATCAAGCCCGGCCCAATCGGTATTATGCCCAAATCGATATTGCCGGCCAAATGACTGTCAGGCAAGGCACAGATGGCGAGGTGGTCTGGGAACTAAACCCGATGACCGGTCCCAGGATCATAGAAGACCAAGAAAGGGCCTTGTTGTTGTCACAGTACGCGTTCGATGAAACACGATATCGAGAAACGTACGACACCATCCAATGTCTCGGAGTAGAATGGATAGAGGGGCAGCCGTGCTATAAGGTCGTGCAAAGCGTTAGAAGGGCAATACCCATTACCGTGTATTACTCGAAGGAGACAGGGCTGGCGATGAAAGCACGTTATACGATTCTCGCCCCAGGAGAAGCCCAGGAGGTGGAGACCACCACGACCGATTACCGACCCGTCGATGGCATTTTGTATCCCCATCGAACGGTGCAGAAGCTCAAGAAGGTGGAAACCCTTACTCTCATCGAGAGCATCAAGCACGACGTCATGATGGACCAGCAGCAATTGGATCTCCCCGAAGCCATCAGGACAATGATCAATACCAAGAAGGCAGCGCCCAGGTAACGCGGATAAACGTGGACGTACCCAGTTCGGAATGATGGAGATCCGCAAGTGGAGGTAGAGACTATGAACAGCAGGTCAAGCCCCGTTCACAGGCACGGCCGCGTATCCATCATTCTCGCCCTGATCGTCTTCTGTGTGGCCAAGCCATCGTCCACATCCTGGGCTGTGAACTACTATGTGGATGGAGACAATCCCGAGGCGCGCGACGCCAATCCCGGGACGGAGGTGCAGCCCTGGAAGACCATCGGCAAGGCAGCATCATCGGTGCAGCCCGGAGACACGGTGTTCGTGAAGGCCGGGACCTACCGCGAGACCGTGATTCTGGCCCAGAGCGGCACGGCGGCCGAGCCGATCACAATCCAGGCGTATCCCGGGCAGGAGGGCAAGGTCATCATCAATGCGGCGGAACCGGTCCTGAACTGGCAAAAGTGCACCGGCCCCAACGACTGCAGCGGCAATCCGCAGTGGGGCCATATCTACTATGCGGACCTGTCGAGCCCCGTGAGCAGCCATCCGGACAAGGATTTCGCCGTGCGACAGGTGTTCCAGCGGGGCGAGCGGCTACCCCGCTCGCGGTATCCGAACACGGGCTGGCGCTATCCGACCGCCGTGGCGGACTCCAAGACCGCGTTTTCCGACCGCACGTTGACGAAACCCCGCGGCTACTTCGATGGGGCCGTGTGCCATATCAAGACCGCCATGTGGCGGATCGACCAGGTCCCCATCGCCAGTTTCACGGGATCCATGATCGCTCTCGCGCGGAAGCCGAATCCCTGGGATGAGATATCGACCCGGTTCGGCTACTACATCACGAGCATCGTGGGCGAGATCGACGAGGAAGGGGAATGGGCGTACGACCCGGCGAGCAAGAGGCTCTATTTGTGGCCCCGCGGCGGTAGTCCCAACGACGTGGAGTTCACCTATCGCGAGTATTGTGTACGCACCTACGACAATGTCACGTTCAACGTCATTCGCGGGTTGACGCTGCGCTACCCCTACCAGCATGGCGTCTGGTTGTACCTCGCAAACAATATCACCGTTGAGAACAACACGATTGAATACGCCTTTACCTTCGGCATAGAACTGCAGTCCACCCACGGCCCTTGCCACGACAATCAGATCCTCCGCAACACGATCAAGTACCCCGGCTACCGGGGGATCAACGTGGACACCGGCGCCGCGCGCTGCAACGTCGAGGGCAACCACGTCTACGCCACCGGCGTGGAACACTTTGGCGAAGACCTCATGAACGGCCCCAGCGAGGGAGTCTACGTCGGTGGTCCTCTCGCCCGGGTCTATCACAACCGGATCGACCGCACGGGCAATGTGGGTCTGTACCTGCACGGCGAGGCACGCGGCCGGGACATTTCCTATAATTACATTACCAACTCGGGTCTCGCCCTGTCGGATACCGGTGGGATTTATGGGGGCGGCGTCTGCAACGGGCCGGAAAAGGACTACATCCACCACAATATCATCGAAGACTCGTTTGGCTGCCAAACGATGTACAAGGAGCTCGATCACGGAACTCCCACGACTATCGAGACATATGCCGGCGACGCCTACGGGATCTATATAGATGAAGAAGGCAACAATCGCATCATCGAATACAACACGATCATCGGCTGCCGTGCGGCGGGCATCTACTTCCATTGGGCGCCTTCCAATGCCGTCCAGAAGAATACGTTGTACGGCAATAGAGTGGCTCAGGTGTGGCTCGAGGGCAAGAACGAGCCGAGGAAGACCCTTGTCGATGATGCCGTGCTGGATAACATCCTCTTCGCCACCGAGGGACAGCAGAAGACCCTGTACCTGGCCATGGACTACGATGATGTGCATTTCGGCCGGTCGGACAGGAACGGCTTCTACAATCCTTATAGCAGCGAGCACATTTACACAAGTCGCCACCCTGTCCGGGGGGGGATCATCCGCCAGGCTTTGACCCTGCAGGGATGGTCGGGTTTCTCCGGATACGACACAAGCTCTACGGATTTCTCGTCTTTGCGTCAGTCCCCCGGCCTGACAATCCGGAAGCCCGTGCAGTCCCGCATCATCTATAATCCGTCGCTGGAGGTCATGAGCGTCGATTTGGGAGCGGACAAATACTGCGACGTGCAGGGCAACAAGGTCCACGGAAAAGTGAGCTTGCCACCCTTCGAATCGAGAGTCCTCCTCGCGGCCGATTTTGAAGTCCCGGGCCCTCCGCTTCCATGATGGGGACAGAGAGCAGGTGCATCAGCAGGCGAGGCGACAACCGGAGACCGAACATGGGAACGCTGTGGCAAGACATCAGGTATGGAGTACGGATGCTGGCGAGGAGCCGCGGCTACACGGCGGTGATGGTGTTAACGTTGGCTTTGGGGATGGGGGCGACCGCGGCCATCTTCTCGATGGTCCATGGCGTGTTGCTGCGGCCGCTTGCCTATCCGCAGTCCCAGCGGCTGGTATTTGTGGGTGAGTTTGTCTCCCAGGTAGCAGGGCGGATTCCTGTTTTGCCGGTCTGCGCCAGGCACTTCCTCGAATGGCGCCAACGGTGCTCGTCATTCGAGAGCCTCGAGCTGTCCCTCAAGGCCGATATGACCCTGACTGGCACCGGAGAACCGGAGCGGTTGGAGGCGATGGAAGTCTCCGTGGATCTGTTCGGGACCCTGCGTGTGCCGCCGGCCCTGGGGCGGCTCTTCACGGCTGAAGACGAAGAGGGAGCGGGTCGCGTCGCAGTCATCAGCGATGGATTGTGGCGGCGGAAGTTCGGCGCGGCCCCCTCGGCTCTGGGCAAAACCATCACCCTGGACGGCAAAGCATACACGATGGTCGGCGTGCTATCGGAGGCCTTCCGGTTCCCAAATGTCAACCCGTGGGCTACGACGGCGCTGGAGACCAGTGCCCGGCCGGCGGTCTTCGTGCCCAAGGTGTTCACAGCCCAGGAGCGCAATGAGTTGATGCAGAGTTTCCGCTTCAGTGTGATCGGCCGCCTGAAGGAGGGTGTCACCCAGGAGCAGGCGACGGCAGAGCTGAACGTGATCGAGGCCCAGATCGTGGAGACGGCGGGCGCGAAGGACTGGGAATTGCGTGCGATCGTCGAGCCGCTGAAAGAGGTTCTCGTGCAGGACTCCCGCCGCGGTCTGTTAGTCATTCTGGCCGCCATGGGGACTCTCTTGCTGATCGCGTGTTTGAACCTGGGGATTCTCAGCCTGGCCAGAGCGGAACGCCGGGGTGCGGAATCGGCGATCCGAGCGGCGCTGGGCGCCACCCGAGCACAACTGGTGAGGCAAGCCCTGATCGAGGCATTTCTCATAGCTCTTCTCGGATCAGTGCTTGGTGTCGCGGTCGCGGCCCGAGGGCTTGAGATACTGGTTCGGATCGCACCGGCCGATCTGCCCCGGCTCAGTGAGGTCTCCATCGACGCCGGCGTGCTGGTCTTCGCCTTAGGGCTGACGGGGGTCACCGCCCTGCTGTTTGGGGCGCTGCCTGCCGGGCGGATGGCGGGGGCCCGTGCCGCGCAGGTGTTGCAGGTGGGAGGACGCACCGCCACGAACGGGTCCGGGGGGGTTCGCCTGCGCAGCGCGCTCGTCGCCGCCGAAGTGGGTTTCGGCGTCATGCTCCTGGTGACGGCCGGTCTGCTCTGGGAAAGCTTCGCACGGGTGCTCCACGCGGATCTGGGCTTCCAGGCTCCGACCGTCCTGGCCGCCGATGTTGTTCTGCCGCCCGCGAAAGAGAACCAGGCCGTTGGGTTCCACGACCGGCTGCTCGAACATCTGGCCTCGGCCGCAGGGGTGGATTCGGCGGCCATTGTCAATGCCTTGCCTTTAGAGGGTGAGCAGTTGCTGGATCCCGTGTGGATGCCCGGGGATACACGACCACTGTTGGAGCGCCCCATGCCGAACATGCGCCTGGTTAGCCCCGGCTATTTCCAGATCATGGGTATCTCGCTGGTGGAGGGCCGCACCTTCGATCCGACGGACCGAGCGGCCCTCGATGGCAATCGGCCACGACGGGTGGTTGTGATCTCGGAGCGGCTGGCGCAGGCCCTTTGGCATCAGCAGGAGACAGTGGTGGGGCAGAAGGTCATGATGGCCGATAGTCCGGATGATTGGGAAATCATTGGCGTCGTGAAGGATGTCCGCGCTCATGCCGATCGTGAGGCGGCACCGATCCTCTACCGCCCGCATTGGTCTCTGGGCGTGCCCAATGTCGTCATCGTGGCGCGCACGCGGGGCGATCCGCTCACGCTCGCCGGCTCGATTCGCACGGCCGTTCGCAAGGCCGATGCGGATGTGCCGGTTGTCAAACTACGCACCATGCGTGAGGTGCTCGAGGAATCAGTGTCGCAGCGGCGCTTCCAGATGCTGCTGACCTCCACTTTCGCTCTTTGCGCGCTGCTGCTGGCGGGCCTCGGTGTCTATGGCGTGGTTTCCTACACGGCGACACAGCGCACGCGGGAAATAGGCATCCGGGTGGCGTTCGGCGCCCGTTCGCTGGACCTGTGCGTCTTGGTCCTGAGGCAGGGAATGATGCCTGTCGTGTTGGGTCTGATCTTGGGCGTCGCCGGGGCCTTGGCCTGCGGCAGACTCCTGCAGAGCCTGCTGTACGAGATCGAGGTTCACGATCCGTTCGTCATCTCCGTCGCCGTCGCGGCCGTGTTGGTGGCCGCCGTACTGGCTTGCTACCTCCCCGCCCGCCGGGCGACGCGGATCGATCCCATGGTAGCGCTGCGATATGAGTGAAACGAGTTGTTATGGCGAGGGGGGAATGACGAGGGTCCCAAAGATGGTCTGATCTTCTCGGCCGTGATCCCACGCGACCGCACCCAAATCGCGTCGCTGCCTTCACCGTGCAGTCCAGGGCGCGCATTCCCACACGAGGCCGGGCTTGGGAACGCCCGGCCTTCTCTTTCGCGCGGGCCGCCACGGAGGCGGGCTTGCGCCAGGATTGGCGAAAAAACGCAGATTCCTCGTATTGGAACGGCGGGCCCATTCGTGATAATAGGGAAGAACGATCGTTCCGAAGTTTGCAGGGCGGCTGATGATCGAGGATGAACTGCTGAAGCTGAGGTTGAAGCTCGGGCGCGAGGATGCCCTGCGGCGCATCTACGAGAAGTACCTCAACTACTTGCTCAGCGTGGCGATGGCGTTTCTCAACGATGCCCAGGCCTCCGAGGACATCGTGCACGATGTTTTCGTCTCCCTGGCCCGGTCCGCGCGCCAATTCCGGTTGCACGGCAGCCTCAAGCACTATCTGGCCACCTGCGTGGCCAACCGGGCCCGCGACCGGCTGCGTGCGGGAAAGCGCCAGGCAGACCGTTTGGCGGCCCACGCCGGAACGGAGCCGCCCTCCGAGCCGGCGGAAGATACGCTCATCTGCCATGAGCGTGCGAAACAGATCTACGAGGCCCTGGCCCAGCTTCCGGACGAGCAGCGGGAGACCATCGTCCTTCGCATCAAGGCCGACATGAAATTCAAACAGATCGCGGAGAGGCAGAACGCCTCGTATGTGGCCGTGCAGGCACGATACCGACGCGGCATGGACAAGCTCCGCTCGATCCTGAATGGGAGACTCTGAAGATGAGTGCCCCAGATAATCTGAAAGACGTGATCCGAAGAGCAAATTGTGACGCGCCCGATGCGATGCGTCGGCGCCTATGGCGGGACGTTGCCGCCGGACTGCATCAATCACCAGCAGCAGCGCGGACCGGCGGCAGCCTCCCTGCATGGGGAGTCATCATGAACAGCAAGATTGCCAGACTGGCCCTCGCCGCCCTGATTGGTGTCGGCGGCATTACGGTCGTGGTCGTGGGCGTAAACGTTGGGCAGTACTACTTTGAAGGAAAGCAGGCGGACGGAACCTATCGCTTCAGGAGCGAACAGACCTCCGACGGAGGAACCCATCGAGATGCGAACGGGGTGGACCAGCCCCTCATCACCCGGCGTACAACCTTGGTCGCGGTCGGTCCGGACAGCCTGGATGGTACGCTGGATGTGGAGCGAACACGGAAGGATTTGGAGGAGATCGACCGCCTGCGCCAGCAGGACCTCAGACACTTGAGAGCCGTGATCGATACGGAGACAGGCGGTAGTTTCCACAGGACTCTCCTGTACGACTACACCCTCTCGAACGGCCGAACATTCTGCGTGAACGAGGGCGATCCGGACCACAAGGAGGGGACACACCTGACCACGGCCCAATGGGATGAACTGAACCAGCTCAAGCGGGCAGGGAAGGGACAGGATGCCGGCACGCAGGAAGAACAAGTCAAGGGCCGCCTGTTCTCCTTCCAACGCCAGCGGTTCGTCCTGAGCGACGGCACCGAAGTCATCTGGTCCCAAGGCACGCCGAAAGACAATCCGTGATTCCGCTCTCACAGGCAGCCTCTCCCAGGCCGGGTCTGCATGATCCGGCCTTTTCTTTGGCGCGGATTATGTAAAATGGAGGAGCACGCCCGTGATATGTGGTGAGAGCGCTCTTTCGAGATGGGTATGTGAGCTGATGATGATCGAGGATGAACTGCTGAAGTGGCGACTGCGGCGCGGCAGCCGGGAGGCGCTGGCCCGCATTTACGAGAAGTACGTGCACCTGCTGCTGAGCATCGCGATGGGCCTCCTGAACGATCCACACGAAACGGAGGATGTGGTCCAGGATGTGTTCGTCTCGTTCGCGCAGGAGGCGGCAGGTTTTGGCCTCCGCGGCAGTCTCAAGGCTTATCTCGCGACGTGCGTGGTCAACCGTGCCAGGGACCGCGTGCGCAGCGAACGGGCCAGACAACGCCTCGTGGACGGATGCACAACGACGCCCTCTGGGGTGGATGAGGCGGATCGATCTCTCGTTTACAGCGAGCGGTGCGAGCGGCTCAGCCGGGCCTTGGCCGAACTGCCTTATGAGCAGCGCGAGGCCGTCGTCCTGAAGGTCAAGAACAGCCAGAAGCTCAAGGACATCGCCAAGCTCCAGAACGTCTCGATCAGCACAGTGCACGGCCGGTACCGGTACGGCATGAACAAGCTCAGGGCTCTTTTGAATGGCGAGATCTGACCATGAGAAACGAAGACAGGTTCGAAGATATCGTCAGGAAGGATTTGGACGTCCGTGCGAGCGATGAGATGTACGACCGTATGCGGGACATCATTCTGAGCGTGCGCGGACCCGCAAGGACAACCGAATCAGCGATAGCGCTGATCCTCACAAGGAGAACGATCATGAGGAATCCAATCGCGAAACTAGCCGTGGCGGCGGGAATCCTCGGCGTGGTCGGCCTGGGAGTATTCGAATTCATCAGCACCGGCGGCAAATCCGGCGTCGTCTGGGCCCAGGTGGCCCAGAAGGTGGACGCCAGTCAGGGATTCATCTATCAGATGTGCCAGACACAGACGCAGGCGGACATGGATCGACCGATGGAGCTCCGCATGATCAACTATGAGTGCCCCGCGCACGGCAGCCGAAGTGAAGGCTACGATGGCGACCGCCTCATCTCGAATGGATACGTCAGCTATGACGAAGGCGTGCAGGTGATTCTGCTTCACGCCATGAAGCGCTACACGCAACGGACCCTGCCCCCCCTGCCTGCCGGCGCGGCGGCCGACCTACCGGCCGGCGCCATCCCCAAGGACATGGTCAGGCAATTCACCTCCGGCGACTACAAGGAGCTGGGCCGACGGACGATCGCCGGCGTGGAGGCCGAAGGCATTGAGGTCCAGAATCCGATGGGGTTCGGGGGCAACTTTCAAGTCGACAGCCACACGGCGCAACTATGGGTCAGTGTCGAGACAGGCTATCCGGTCCTGATCGAAAGCGATATCGTCGGCAACAATGGGACTCTCCAGATCAAGATGGTTATGGACCAGTTCCAGTGGGATGTCGAGTTCGATCCGAGCGAGTTCCACGCCGTGATCCCCGCCGACTACCAACCGCTGGAGATTCGGGAGACCGAAGAAGGAGCCGTCATGGAAGGCGAGTTCCCCGGCGGTCAGTAGATATCCCTCAGGAGAATCGCCAGGGACAAGCCTGCGAAACCATAGTACCCACCAAGACACACATTCCCACACGAGGCCGAGCCGGCGGAGCCCGGCCTCCTTGTTCTCGTAGCATGGGCTTCCAGCCCATGAGTAGCACGGGCATCCTGCCCGTGGATGCCTTCGACCTTCACGGGCGAGACGTCCGTGACACTCATGGGCAGGATGCCCATGCTACTATGCCCTTACGGGCACACTACGAACCTGCTCTGATGAAGAAAAAGCTGCTACTCCATAATAAAGCCCCCGGTCCGACGTGCTATTATGTGAGGATGATCATTCTTTCAAAGGCGTGAACGACGAATGCTCGAAGATGAATGGCTCAAATGGAAGCTTCGACACGGCCGCCCGGACGCCCTGGCGCGGGTCTACGAGAAGTACGTCGATGCGATGCTGACCCTGGCGATGGGCCTGCTGAACCACCGGGCCGCCGCCGAGGACGTGGTGCAGGACGTATTCCTCTCCTTCGCCCGCTCGGCCAAAGACCTCCGGGCGCACGGGAGCCTGCGCAGCTACCTGGCGACCAGTGTCCTGAATCGCGTGCGGGACAGCCGCCGGCAACGGCAGCGTGAGGCGTGTAGAGACGCAAGATTTTGCGTCTCTACGGAGGCCCCCGGGCCTGAGCGAGCGGTGATCCTAGCGGAGGAGACCACCCGGCTCCACCAGGCGGTCGCGGAGCTTCCGGAGGAGCAACGCGAGGTCGTGCTGCTGCGACTCAAGGCGAACCTGAAGTTCCGGGACATCGCCAGACTGCAACAGACGTCCATCAACACGGTCCTGGGCCGGTATCGTTACGGCTTGGACCGACTACGGTCCCTGTTGAACGGTGAGGTGGAACCATGAAATCGAGAAAGATCATGGCAGAGACGATCCGAAGCAAGCTGAATTTCAGCGTCGATCCACCGCTACGGGACCAACTGCTGGCTCGTGCCATGCAGGAACAGGAACAGTCATTAGAGACTCAACCGGCTCGAAAAGAGCCAACCATAAGGAGAATGATCATGAAGAGTTCGATGGTGAAGCTGGGTATCGCGGCGGTGATCGTCGCCGTGCTCGGTATAGGGATCGTGGAGTTCCTCGGCACCGGCCACACCTCGGGCGTGGTCTGGGCCCGGGTGGCCAAGAATGTGGAGGCGAGCCCGAGCGTCATCTTCCGGGCCAGAGGGACCGGTTCGCGCGATCCGAATAGCGACTGGCCCAATGGCTATACGATCTTCTGGCGTTCTGCGACGCTCGATCGCGCAGACTGGTATCGAAATGGTCAGATACATCGTACCATCTACACGAATCTGAATACGAAGACCCTGATAGGGGTGCTCCATGATCACAAGATGTACAGCAAGGAGGCAATGAGCGAGGAGCGGGTCCAGAGCGCGCGGGCGCAGAAGGGGTGGAGCGACCCCCAGGCCCTGATCAACCTCGCCCTATCTCTCGAACACCGTGCGTTGGGCCAAAAAACAATCGACGGCGTGCTCTGCGAGGGCATCGAAGCGACGGGCCCAGACGGCGGTACAGGGCGGCTATGGGTCGGCGTGGAGACCGGCTACCCCGTCCTCGCGGAAATCGAGGGTACGAAGGGAGGCGTCCGTCATACGGGCACGATGGACCAGTTCCGGTGGAACGTGGACCTGTTGGCCGAGGGTATCGAGCCTGAAATCCCCGCCGGCTACGACCCCTTGTAGTAGCAGGCAACTCGTTGCACAAGACGATCCTTCCCACGGCCGGGCCACCAGGCTCGGCCTTCTTTATGCGCCCGCTCCGTCACGATAGAATAAAACATCCTTCCGGGCGTAGTATAGGGTGAGGATGATCGTTCTTACGACCGTGTGGGTAGACAGCCGATGTTCGATGACCAACTGCTAAAGTGGAAGTTCAAGCGGGGCAGCGACGAGGCGTTGACGCTCATCTATGAGAAGTACCTCGACTCGATGCTGACCCTCGCTCTCGGTTTGCTCAACGACGCGGCGGCCGCCGAGGATGTCGTGCAGGATGTCTTCGTCGCCTTCGCCCAGTCCCGGCGGAGCTTCCAGATGTGGGGCAGCCTCAGCGGCTACCTGGCCACGAGCGTAGTCAACCGTGTCCGGGACTACCAGAGGCGACAGCGCAGACAGGCCGGCCGAGACGCGAGAGTTCGCGTTCGGGCCGAGCCGCCGGGCCCCGAGCAGGCTGTGATTCTCACGGAGCAGGCGAAGCGCCTCGCCCAAGCGGTCGGCGAGTTGCCCGAGGAGCAGCGGGAAGTCGTGCTGCTGCGACTGAAGGCGGACCTGAAGTTCCGGGACATCGCGAAGCTCCAGCAGATATCCATCAACACCGTTCTAAGCCGGTACCGGTACGGCCTGGAAAGGCTGCGGTCCATGCTGGATGGCGAGGTAGAGAAATGGGATCGGTAAGAAACATCGAAGAAATCATCCGAAGCAAGCTGAACGTCACCGCCGGTCCGGCACTGCACGATCGAGTGCTCGCCCGGGTCCGGCAGGCAGAAGAACAATCCGAAACGGCACCGGCTCTTCGAGAGCCGCTGATAGGGAGAACGATCATGAAGAGTCCAATAACCAAACTTGCCACGGCCGCCGCAGTTGTGGGGGCGACTGTGCTGGCGTTGTCTGAATTCCTCAGCACCGGTGGCGGGACAGGCACGGCCTGGGCCCGTGCGGTCCGGAAGGTTCAGGAAACGGAGACCTACACGTTTCGGGAGAGGCGGATAATAACCGCCGGCCCAAGACCTGAGGGGTTCGGGTTTACCGCGGACGTGGAGAGTGTTTACCACTGCTCAAGAGAACATGGAGTTCACGTCCAGGGCTACCGTAATGGTCAACCTTTCGTGGTCTTCTACGGACTGCTGCAGAATCGAGAACGAGTAACGATAGACCTATCCTCCAAGCACTATGAGCGCAAGCCGCTGACGGACACCGAGATTGCGGAAATACGCGACCTGCAGCCCCAGGCCCTCGTCCCGAGAGTGCTGTCCCACAAGTATGTGGAGACCGGGCGGGACCGGATCGACGGTACGGACGTCCTGGGTGTCCAGACCCACGATCCGACGGCCTTCTTCCGAACAGTCCCCGCAGTGGAGGACTTTACCGCGAGACTATGGATCGACAGTCAGACGGACCTGCCGGTGTGGGTGGAGGTCAGCTATGTCAGCAAGGACTCCCGGATGCGCACCATCCTCGTGTACGACCAGTTCCGGTGGAGTGTGGACCTGGCCCCAGGTCTCTTCGAGCCCAACATCCCGGCAGATTTCCAGCCCAGGCAAGACGGCGGACCGGCAAACGGCAAATCCTCGTGGGATGCGGCTCTGCGGAGGTACGCAGAATCCGTCCCCTACTTGTCGGATTTCGACCACCTGCAGCGGCCTGACGTCGATCATCTTGTCCTGTTGGGAATCACCCCGACCCCAAACCCGACGGGCGCTCTCCCCCCGAACATGGAACAGATCTGGAAGACACAGGACGAGTTCCTTCGGGCCTGGCCTCGCTACGCCGAGGTCCGCGACAGGCTCCACCAGGAGTTGGTGGGGGCACTCCACCTCGACCAACTTTCCGTGGAGGGACTGATGGGAACGGGAATCGCCCTCCGGGAACGGTTCTGGACCCTCGGCGGCGAGTTGTCCCAGGTCTCCTACCCGTACGCGTATGCGGCGCGAATCGTCTGCGAAGCGGCGCACGAGCGCGACCCGCAGAACCTGGCGGTCACGGACCAGCTTGTGGAGTCCATTCTCACGACGGAACTGGTCTGGTCCTATGAGCCGAACTCGGACAAGGCGTTGAGGAATCCGATCTATCCCGGCCCTCTGCGGGACCTGCGTGCCCAGCAGTTTGAGCAGATCCAGGCCCGGGTCGCCGCCGGAGCTGTACCCACGTTGAAGGACCTGGTCCGCGTCTGCGATCTGGCCGTGCTGCTGGGCTATGCGCGGGAGTTCCCCTCCGGGCTGCAGGTCTTCGACTGGATGAGCCGGCAGGCGGATCGTGCAGGATGGACCCTGTATGAGCGCAGGCTGAAGGCCGGGCACAAGTCCTTCCGTGAAGAGAAACCGTATTCCTTCGGCGTCTTCGTCGGCGGTTTCGCCTTCCCCGAGGAATTCCGGTACGGCCGGCGTCTGGACTCGTTCCAGGGACCCGAGGAGAGGAGACACAAGCTCCTCCCCGTCCCCTTGGCAGATCCCAAAGATGTGTCGAGCAGGGACGAGTAGCAGCATCCTGCGGCAGGACTGGGGCCGAGCCTTTGGGTTCGGCCCTTTGTATGCGCACCAGAAGGCGAGCCGCTCGCCTGCGACACGAAATCGTCATTGCGATACTAAAAGCCATGGTCTTGGTGTGCTATAAGAGAAGAAAGATCTTTCTGTGGTTCGATGCGTTCGATGACGGAAGACCGAATCCTGCTCTGGAAGTTCAAACGCGCCAGCCAAGAGGCCCTGCGGCGGATCTATGAGAAGTACAGGACCGACCTGCTGAAGCTGGCGGTCTCCCTGGTCACGGATGTCAATACGGCCGAGGACGTCGTCCAGGATGTCTTTGTGAGCTTCGCCCAATCGGCCGCGCAGATCAGCCTCGCGGGCGATCTGAAGAAGTACCTGGTGACCTGCGTCGCCAACCGGATTCGCAACCGCAGACGGGACCAGCAGCGGCATGAAGCGATCGGCCTCGACGGCACAGATGGCCTGATTTGCGGCTCTCGGAGGCCGGAGCAGTGGGCCATCTTGAATGAAGAGCTGCGGTCGCTGAGCCAGGCGATGGCCCGGATACCTTATGAGCAGCGCGAGGCGGTCAACCTCTATATGCAGGGAGACCTGACGTTTCGCCAGATCGCCCGAATTCAGGACGTGTCGATCAATACCGTCCAAGGCCGATACCGGTACGGCATAGCCAAGCTGCGGTCAATTTTGAATGGTGAGCTCGAAAATGAGACCGGCGGATGACATAAGACGATTCATCGACAAAGCGGCTGTCAGCACCAATCCCAAGGCCGACAAGGCGGTGCTGGACATGGTGCTGGCCGCCCAGGAAAAGGCGACAGACAAAACCTCGGCCGCCCTCCGGCCGAGCCTGAGGAGTATTGTTATGAGAAGTCCAATCACGAAACTGGCCGCGGCGGCCGTGGTCATAGTGGCCGTGGTGCTGTTCATCGGCCTCTGGGACAAGTCGGCCCCTTCGGCTTATGCCCTCGAACAGACCATCGAGGCCAATCAGGGCGTTCGCTGGCTGCACATCAAGAATTTCACAATCGGTCATGACGAGCCTCGGGAGGGCTGGGTCGAATTCGGCGAGGATGGGCAGGCCAAGAGGCTCCGCGCCCACATGCCCCAGTGGGCGAGCCCGGTGGATGGTCCCCGAGTGATCGTGTGGAGAGGCGACACCGTCCAAATGTGGCTCACGAAACACAACCAACTGACGATCACCAAGGCTGATATCCCGCAAGGGGAACTGATCGCCACATTGCAGGAACTCGATCCCAGGCTGGTCGTCGCCCACCTCGCCGAACTCCAGCAACAGGGCAAGGTCGAGACCGTCACCGAGGAGCCGCCCGACAAAACCAAGCCCATCGTCCTGACGGTCACGTATCTGCCCGGCAGCGAGAAGCCCGGCCGGCGCCAGGTTTTGTCCATCGACCCGGAGACCAAGCTCATCAGTACCATAGAAGTCTACCGGCCCCAGGATGGTCAATACCGTCAGGAAAGCAGGATCGAGCTGCAGGAGTACAATCAGCCGATTGACCCCAAAATGTTCGACCTGACGAACGAAGTGCCGGCCAACGCGGAGCGTCTCGACCTCAGCACCACGGATCTCGGGCTGGCCCAAGGGACGTTGAGCGATGAGGAAGTAGCCGTCAAGGTGGCTCGGCAGTTCTTCGAGTCCCTGATGGCCCGCGATTACGAGGCGGCGGGCAAACTGATTCCCGCCGGCCCCGCTGCTTTGAAGGAGCAGTTCGGCGGCGTCAAGATCCTTCGAATCGTCTCCGTCGGGCCGGCGACGCGCATTCCGGGGTCAGGGGACAAAGAGATGGCCGTGCCCTGCACGATCGAGTACGAGGAAGGCGGCAAGAAGAGTTCCATCACGGTCAGTGGCCTCCAGGTCCAGCAGCTTTCCGAACGGCAGAACCGTTGGATGATCCAGACTCTCGGCAACTGATTCCTATTCCCACCAGCATCACACAGAAGGCCAAGCCCTGGTGGCTTGGCCTTTTCCTTTTCCCAGATGGCGGTCTTCGTTCGTAGTGTGCCCGTAAGGGCATAGAAGGAAACGCCTGACGGCGTCACTACGAACGCGCGGCCACCCGACATCTGCCTGTTTCTCAGTCCGGGTGCACATTGGTGTATACTAAAGAGGCCGCTCGGACGTGGTACATAGGAAAACGGCCGTTTGGAGCCTCGGCGAGTTCGGCTGAGGCAAGCCTGCGAGTGGGCGACGATGCTGGAAGATGAATGGCTCAAGTGGAAATTTCGGCGGGGCAGCCGCGAGGCGTTGGCGCGGATTTACGAGAAGTATCTCGATTCCATGCTGACCCTGGCGATGGGCCTGCTGAACGACGCGAGTGAGGCCCAGGACGTCGTGCACGATGTCTTCGTCTCCTTCGCGAAGTCCGCGCCCAACTTCCAGCTCCGCGGCAGCCTCAGCGGCTATTTGGCCACCAGCGTGGTTAACCGCGTGCGGGACCATAGAAGGCGGCTGCGGCGGCAGGCATTGAGCCGGGACGCCGAGCCGCGCGTGCTTGCCCACTTGCCCGAGCCCGACCAGATGGTCATCTTCAACGAAGAGGCGGCGCGCCTCAATGAAGCGGTCGCCCAACTGCCCGAGGATCAGCGTGAAGTCGTGGTCCTGCGGCTCACGGCCGGCCTGAAGTTCCAGGACATCGCGAAGCTGCAGCAGGCGTCCACCAACACGGTTCAAGGCCGGTACCGGTACGGCCTGAGCCGGCTGCGGACCCTGCTCAACGGCGAGGTGGAAAAATGAAACCGAGAGAAACCGTCGAAGAGGCTATCCGAAGAAAGCTGCGTTTTGCCGCCGCTTCGACCCTGCGGGACCGCTGGCGGAAGGAGGTCCTGCAGGCCCAAGTAGGGGCGAATAATGATTCGCCCCCACAAACACAAACGAGATCGGCTCTCCGCGAGCCGACTCTAAGGAGTACGATCATGAGGAATTCATATGTCAAATTGGCGTTGGCGGCCGTGGTCATTCTGGCCGTCGTCTTGGGAGTGACCGAGTTTCTGGGCCCCGGCGGCAAGTCCGGCGTGGCCTGGGCACGGGTCATGGAGAAAGCTGAGCAAGCGCCCACCGTCGTCTTCGACATGACGCGGGAGATCTCCTATCCACAGAATAGGAAGCTCGTGTTCCCCTCGAAGAATTACATCTCGGGAGAGTATGGGGTCAAGTCCGAGGTCTATTACGAGGGCAAATTGTTCCAGATCAAGTACAAGCTGCCCCGCCAGAAAACGGCCTATAGCATTCGCGTGGATCGGAAGCAGTACTGGCGTTCCGAGTTTTCGGATGAGGAAGTGGCCCAGGGAAGCCTAACGGACGATCCGAGGTCGTGGCTCAGGAAGATTCTGTCCGGTGAATACACCAAGCTGGGGCGTTCCACGATCAATGGCGTGGCCGTCGAGGGCGTCGAGTGCAAGCTACCGGAAGTGGCCGGCGCGGACAGCATCATGCGCCTGTGGGTGGACGTGGAGACGAATCTGCCGGTGCGGATCGAAATGGAGAGGCTCGCGATGGAAGAGGGTCAGATGCGGCCGGTCAAGCATGTCATGGAGAACTTCGAATGGGACGCCCAACTCGACGAAAGCCTCTTTGAGCCGAACATTCCGGCGGACTACACTCCGGGAGAAGACCCGAGAGCCGGGCGGGCTCGGCAACAGAATTCCGGCACCCGGCCCGCGGTGCCCCAGGCGTTGACAGAGCAAGAGCGAGCGGCACTACCCCAAATCAAAGAGACCGTCACACGATTCCTTCAGGCTTGCAGCAGCAGGAATTGGGACGAGATGCTCAAGCTTGCTCCAGGGCTGGACAGGCTCTCGGCCGCAGACAGGACCGCTCTGGACACCCATCTGAGCGGGGTGGAGGTTCTGCAAGTAGATGAGCCCTTCAAGACCGACGTGTCCAACATTTGGTGCGTCCCCTGTCAGATCAAATGGAAGGCTGGGCCCATCAGCGGCAAGGAGATTCGCGTACGCTACGATGAGGCGCTGGGCCGATTCGTCGTCGCCGGCGGGCTATGACACGCACGCGTTTCAAATGAAAGCCGAATCACCTGCAAGGCCGGGCCATGCGACCCGGCCTCTTTTGTTTGGTGGATGCGGTGCCACGTGATAGAATGAAGGGATCAGGGCAGACGCCCTGCTCACTCGGAGTGTGGTTTCTCCCATGGTTGAGGGTAGTCCATGAGATACTCACAGGAGTTGATGGTCTTGTCTTTGTCCCTGCTTGTGACGGCCATGCCCGCACAGGCGGCGATCACCATTGATGGCGTCACGGACAAGAAGGTCTACGCCGATCGCGTCACATTCACGGTTCGTTCGGAGGCGGGCTCGGATTTCACGGCGACCTTGAACGGCAAACCGGTCCCCGTGGGCGCTGCTGTCGAGGTCAACGAGCCGGAATACTATGAGCTGAACGTGCTCAAGCAGGCGAGGGTGTCGCGAACGCAAGAAAGCCGGCTGGTCCGGTTCATTGTCCGGGCGAAGGATCGGGGCGATACCGAGTGGGGCCTGCCGCGCTGGACCCCCTACCCGCCGATCGATTCCGCCGCCGCCGAATTCGCCGGGGCCAGGCTGGTGATTGTCACGCCCGCCCAGTACCCGACGGGGCTGGAGATCCCGGTGATCGCCCGCGTGGAGGACGCTGCCGGCGCGCGCGTGGGCGTCAACGGCCTGGTCACCGCCGCAGGCTTCCCCAACCACCCGCTGCCGCTCCTTCGCGGGGTCGGGTCGGCCTTTCTGCCGGCCGCTAAGGAACCGAATACGATCTCCTACCCTGCCGCCATCCACGCACTGGCGACTCCGAAGAAGATCGTCATCGAGGGTTCCACGAATTGGCGCACCGTCCCTGCCGGGACCCTCAGCTCGGCTAACTGGGGCGAGAATGCCCGGATTCGCATCACAGGCAAACTGACTGTCGCCGCCGGCGCGACGCTGACTATCGGCAGCGGCAGCGTGATTCTGCTCGATCCCGGCATCGCGCTGGCAATCGAGGGCCGCATCGCGGTCAATGGAACGACCCTGCGACCCGTCGTCTTCACCTGCCGGGATCGGAACGTCCCCTGGGGTGGACTTGTCTTTGAGAAAAGCACCTCGCGCGGGGACTTCACCGTCACGATCTTCACAGGCAGTGGCGCCGACTCCAATTGGTTCAGCCACAATCCCGGCCACGGCAGCAGCCATCGCCACGAGGAGCCCCTGCTGTTCGTCTCCAACGCGGCCCACGTGACGCTGACGGACTGCTCCCTCGTGGAGAACCGCGGCCAAGGCGGTCATGGGGAAGGCGGCTATCTGACGATGACACGGTGCCTCGTGCAGAAGTGCATCACCGCCGGCCAGTATAATGGCGGCGCCGTGACCCTGGACAAGTGCGCCCTTATCGAATTCCCTTCCGCGACCGCTCCCTTTGCCGACGCCGACAACGATGGCCTCTACCTGACGGGAGGAGCCCACGTGCTGACAAACTGCCTGATCGGTTGGTCGCTGGACGACGGCATCGACGCCGGCTCGGGCTCGGCGGGCTCGGTGGCAGTCCACCACTGCTGGTTCGAATCGTCGTATCACGAGGCGTTGGCCTGGTCAGAGACGCGCGTCTGCACCGCGGCCGATTCCGTCGCCATCAACTGCGGCCAGGGGATCGAATGTGGCTTCGGGGCCCCGGACGTGAACACTGTCCACTGCCTCAGTACGGCCAACGCCGTAGGCGCCCGCTTCGGCGACAACTACGACTGGACCTACAACGGCTTTCTGAAGGTCCGCGACTCGCTGCTGCTGTTCAACCAGAGAGACATTTGGGGCCGGGCCTGGGACAACTGGACGATCCATCTCACGCAGATGGACATTCAGGACAGCTACGTCACTATCCCCGACGGCAATTTCCCGACCAATCACCTCTGGGACCCCCAAGCCGACCCGAATCAATTGGACGAACTCAAACCGTTCCTGCCCACGCCTGCCGACGTCGTGGGGATCGGCATCGCGACTTCTACGGACACGGTCAAGCTGACGACGGTGGCAAAGGGAATCCCCCTCCGATTGAGCACCTTCACAACCAAAGCAGTCAGCGTCGAGTACACCATCGACACGCAAGCCGGACAGCCGGTCAAAGGCACCCTGCATTTCGTCCCCGGCGAGACAGTCAAGTTCATTGCCTTCCAGGCTCCCCCTGCCGGGAAGGTCGGTCCGCTCTTTGTGACGCTGAGCAATCCTATCAACGCCGAGTTGACCGGATGCCGCCTATTGCGAATTGTGGACTAGGGCTTCGCTACTGTTGCTTATTGGAGCCGGTCTCAGTGGGGTCGGTGTCTTTCTACCGGATGGGACCGTCCGATAGGCTCACAGACAAACGAGTTTGTCCGTGCCACCCGGCCGCGTTACCAGTATTATCCTTTGGCCGTCGATACTCCTCCCCTCGCAGGGGCTCTCACAAAGAGACAAGTACGGGGTGGCACGCCCAAGCGCAGCTTGAGCGTGCCTTCCCACGCCACGAAACGTGTCCAACCAGCACAGTGTTCAGGCGGAAGCACAACCCAGTATACTTTGGGATCCTGCGGCCATTTTTCTGCACGGCGGCCGCCGGTGTTCGTCTTGATTAGGACAATAGGTTCAGGAGCTCCGGTTGAACGATCGGGCAGATGAAAATGTGATTCGCGCCTGTCGGCAAGGCGACCAGGCGGCGTACGCCGAACTGGTCCAAAGGCACTACCGGCATGTCTTTGCCCTGTGTCTGGGCCTGCTGGCCAGCGTACACGATGCCGAGGACATCGCCCAGGAGACCATGCTCAAGGGCCTGGCGAATCTCCGGAACCTGGCCCAGCCGGAGCAATTCGAGCCGTGGATTCTGCGGATCGCCAGGAACCTGTGTGTCGATCTCCTGCGACGGCGAAAACGTGCGAAGACCATAGCCGCTGACCCGGAGACGGCACCGACGCAGGGAGCGAACGAGAACCATGACCTGGAGCATGCGTTGCGCCGCCTGCCCCAGGAGCTGCGGCTGCCCCTGACGATGTACTACTTCGAGCACCGGGACGCCAAGAGCATCGCCGGGAAGCTGGGCGTCTCGCCCTCCCTGGCGTACCAGAGAATCCGGGAAGCGCGCCGCCAACTGCACGAGTTACTGACCGAAGGGGGTCCTTACGAATAGCGTTTGTCAATCCAACCGAGACCGGATCGTGGACCTCGCCGCAGGGCTCTTGTCCGAATCCGAGGCGCAGGAGCTTCAGAAGCATCTGAACTCGTGTGCGGATTGTCGCAGTCTCCTGCAAGCTCTTCAGAACGAAGAGAACGTGTTGGCAGACTACTTCGCCCGGCTGGAAGCGGAGACCGCCAGGCGCCAGGAGCGTGTGCTCCGGGCGTTGGAGCGTTCGAGCACAACGCCAAGAGCCACCCGCTCACTATGGAGGACTATTATGACGAGTCGGTACGGTAAATTCGGGGCCATCGCCGCGACATTGGCCCTGGCCGCGATTGCCACTTTGTTTCTGAGCCGGTCCACCCCAGCGTACGCCCTCACCGACCTGCCCGCGACCTTCGACCAGGCGCGCGTCATTCACCTCAGAGGCCGCCATTACTTCTCCAGTCCCAGGAAACCCGACGGCGCGGAGGTGCCGTCCGTGGAGACCAACAATTGGATTGATCTCGCCAACCATCGGTACCGATACACGAGCCTGGGTGCGAGCTACGATGGCAAGGGTAATGTCACCATCAGAGCGATGGAGATGGTCTGCAACGGACCGTACACCATGATGGTGAATCCTGAGGCCAAGATGGTATTCTACATGCGGAGCAGCGATCTGAACCGCGAGGTGATGACGTACCGACTGTCGCGGATGGCATGGATGGAACTGTGGGGCCGGCCGGACCAGTTGAAGTTGGCCGAGTTTGTGAAGGTAGGCCGGGAGAACATGGACGGCACCGTCTACGACATTTGGCAGTGGGACATGGCCCCTGCCGCAGGAGGAGATAGTGGTGCACCGGGCTCGCCCGTGGTCTCGCCGAGCGCGTCGCTGCGCTTCAAGCTGTGGCTCACCGCCGATCACGGCCGGCTCACCCGGTCCCAGGTGTGGATGCCAAACCAGGATGGTCAATGGCAGCTTCGGCACGATTACCAGATGATCGAGTACGACGTGGAGCCACCGGCCAGCGCTTTCGCGCTGGAGCCGCCGCCAGGGTATGCCGCCGCGAATGCCAAGGAAACGGCGCCTCTCACGGGATTGACGACAAGCATTACATCAACGGACACCTATGAATACAGCGTGCCCGTAAGCTTCACCCTCGCCGACGGCAGCGTCGTCATGGGCTGGCACAGCTCGGGCCGCAAGACCAGGGAGTCGCAGGAGCCGCTTTTCGCGAGCCTGGTGTTCGGCGGCCCCCTGCCCAAGCTGCCGGTCGAGTTCTTCGGCCTCAAGCCTGCCGGAGCCGTGAACGGCACGACCTACACGGGCTATCATCTGGCCTGGACCCGCAAGGCGAATCAGTTCATGGAGTGGGGTCTCTACGTCCCCGACGGCGCGCCACCCGCCGGCGTCAAGCTCCTGGGCTATGATGTGCTTTGCCGGTTCAACCTGGACCCCCAGCCCAAGGGGACCATCCACATGGCGGACTACGGGTTCCCCGTTGGGAACGCGGCCGACTTCGAGAGGTGCGTCCTGGGGGCGATGGCCGAGTTCAGTGACGGCGGCACACCCCCGCCCGACGTGACCTGGCAGAAGGTCGTTGACCTAGCTCAGAAGATTCGGAATCATTGACGATGGGTAGGGACGCCGCCACGTCTCTCCCGTGATGAAGCATAAGGGAGAAAGGTCGAGCCGCTTGGCTCGGCCTTTTCTTTGCGCCACCGCCCCTGCATAGGAGAAAAAAGCCTTTTCGAATGAGTAGAACCTGCCTCCTGCGTGTTATATAGGTGCAAGTGGATCGATCCCTTCGGTCGAAAGGTGCGAGTTGGTGCTGGAAGACAGATGGCTGGTATCGAAATTGCGGCGGGGAAATGCCGAGGCACTCTGCCGGGTGTATGAGAAATACCGGGACGACCTGTTGCGCCTGGCGGTCTCGCTCTCCAATGACACAGCGGCCGCGGAGGACGTTGTGCATGATGTGTTCGTCTCATTCATCCGCCAGGTGAGGCAATTCCGATTGACCGGCTCGCTGAAGAGCTATCTGGCCACCTGCGTCGCCAACCGCGCGAGGAATGTCAATCGGGCCCAGCGCGTGCGCAAGGTCGTCCCGCTCGATGAAGCCGGCAGCGCCGTGGCCGAGTCCTGGCGGCCGGACCAGTGGATCGTGTGCAGTGAGGAACTGCGGCAGATGGCCGGGGCCCTGGCGCTGCTGCCCGCGGAGCAACGAGAAGCCATCACCCTGCATCTGCAGGGCGGGATGAAGTTCCGAGAGATTGCCGAGTTCCAGCACGTGCCCCTCAAGACGGCCCTCAGCCGGTACCGCGGCGGGCTCCTGAGACTGCGCGCGTTATTGAATGGTGAGATGGCAAAATGCGATCGATGAGAGAGGTTAGAAAATCTGTGGCGCGGGCCAGGATACACACAAACGGCCAGGCCAATGACGCCAGGCTCAAGGACCTCCTTCGGGAGTTGTCCGAGTCGAGGAAGACCGCAACCGCCAGAAGGCCAACAGAAGCAGGTGCGCCCATCATCAGGTCGGCGGCATACTTGGCTTCGGCGGCCGCTGTCATCGTGGCTCTGGCTTGGCTGCTGCACACCCGACCTGCCGCGCCGGAACACGCGCCTGCCTACGTTTCATCGGCAAGCACGTCTAAGATCTTCTTACTGACGGAGGTGTCTCTTGAGCGTGCTTTCCGGCGCGGAGGAATCCCGGCCGTGGAGAACCAGTCTGAGAAGGCCCTGGCCAAGCCGATGCAGGAGCCAATCGGCCCCACCATGAAAGAGTTGCTACAAGAATTGGCCGGCAACGATGAGAACACGGGAGGTATGAGCCTATGAATGAAACAATGAACAGCGGATCCATGAAGACACTTCTGGCTACGATGATCGTGGCTTTGCCGATGTCGTCCGTCCTCGCCTATCCACCAGAAAATGCGGCGGTGCTGTACTACAGAGCCTTCCTGCTGTATCAGCCAGAGGACGGGATCAAACCCATGCTGGATGACTACCGTCAAGGCCGAATCAAACGGAACGAACAGATAGAGAAGTACCTGGCCCAGAATGCGGCGCTCATCGACATGGTGCTCGATGCCACGCGCATCGCGCATTGCGATTGGGGCCTGGATTACTCCCAGGGTACGGAAGTCCTGCTGCCGCCCCACCACAAGGCCAGGGAGATCTTCTTCCTGATCGCCGCCGAGGCCACGATGCAGGCCGACATGGGCAATTCGCGCCAGGCCCTGGAGCGTTGCGTGGGCATGTACCGAATGGCGAATCATCTCAATGAGCGTCCTCTCATATGTTATCTGGTCGGCACGGCCATCACGGCGGCTACTCACAAATGCGTCACCCGGTTCCTAGCGGAAATGCCGCCGGATGCAGAGATTCTGACGTGGCTGCGCGACGAACTGGCCACGCTCGACAAGCAACCGTTTTCCGTGTACCCTGCGCTCGACTGGAAACGCGACGCCGGAGTCATCTCCATGTCTCCGGAACGGATCGGCAGCGTGGCGCAAGCAGGGCTGGACGAGGGGGAACTGAAGAAACGGGTCCTGGAGCGGATTCGCACGGCGGACCCGCAATTCTACGCCAGGAACATCGTCTACTGGAATGACTTCATGAGCCGTGTCCAGGCCGCCTTCCACAAGCCGTATGAAACCGCCCGCGCGGAGATCCAACAATTGGACAAACGACCGGCGTCGGACTTCGACCGGAATCCGGACGCAACCTTGACCGCCTGTCTCGCTCCCACGTTTGCGTCCATCCACCTTCTGTCCGTGCGACTGCAAGCCCAATCCAACGCCGTGCGAGCCGCCGTGGGCGTCTACTTGTCGAAAGCGCAAACAGGCCGGCTGCCGGAGACGTTGCCCGAAAACACCCCCGGCGACCCGCTCAGCGGCAAGCCATTTGCCTATGAGAAGTCTGCCGATCACTTCCTTCTTCGCTGCCAAGGCAAGGAAGAATCGGACAAGGACAAACCGAACGAGTACCTATTCAAGCTCGGGAGATAGATGCTGAGCCAAATCACCGATGTAGCCATTCCCACAGACTCGCCCACCTATAGCTTCAGTGTATGCCGCAAAGCAGTGTCGACATCCATCATCGGCAGGACGCCGATCACACGATCAATCGCGGCTTCTACAATGGTTGCCAAGTTATCGGTCGCCACCACCGAATCTGCCAGCAGTCCGGATCGCTGCCCAACCGGCGTTGACACCTCAACCACGACACGGCTCGGATGGCTCGCACGAGAGAGTCGGCTGGTGATCATCGCAACGATGACTTGCGGCAGTCCGGTCTGTAAGTTGTCCGCCTGAACAATGAGTGCCGGACGAGTTTTCGCGGTCCGCAAGTCGGAGTTGGGATAAAGCACGAGGACGACATCACCGCGTCTATGGCTTGGTCTTGGCTGCATCATAGTCGTCGTAAACAGCCATTTCTGGGCTGTTCCAGTCCTCGGCAAAGGTTCCCAATTGGGCCCGAAGCTCTGCGGCTTGGGCCTCGTCGATTCCTCGCTCGCGCAGGTCAACGTGGTTCGTGTCCAGGAACGTCACAATGACCCGGGTGTCGTCGCGCACATCCTCGGGAAGATCGGTCAATTCGATTTTACCATCTCGATATACGCCTTCAACGCTCTTGAGCATATAGCCTCCTGATTCTCCTCACATCATAGCAGAGCTGTGGGAAGATGCAAGCCCCCGAGATCAGCATCAGGATTAGAGGAAACAACCGTCCTCCGCCGTTATATTGGTGAACGTTGCTGATTCTGACGTCAGTTGGCCCAAGGTTATGCTCGAAGATCGATATCTCGTGTGGAGACTCAAGCGGGGCAGCAGCCAAGCCCTGTGCCGGATCTACAACCGGTACGAGACCGACTTGCTCACCCTGGCAACGAGTCTGCTGGGCAGGACCGGCCAAGCCGAGGATGTCCTGCAGGACGTGTTCGTGAAGTTCCTCGAGTCGATCGACACCTTCGAGCTGACCGGCAGCCTCAAAGGCTACCTGGCGAAATGTGTCGTCAATCGGGCCCGCGATTATCAGCGGAAGGCCAGAGCGTGGAGGACCGAGGACGGACGGCTGCTGTCCGATGATCGTCATCCGGATCGTGGATTGGAGCCCAGTCCTGTCGAGACGGTCATCGCAGATGAGCGGCGGCAGCGGCTCCTCGTGGCCCTGGCCGAACTGCCCGACGAGCAGCGGGAGGTCGTGCTGCTCCATCTGCACGCCGGGCTGAAGTTCCGGGAGATCGCCAACGTTCAAGGAGTCTCCGCCAAGACGGCGGAAACCTGGAGTGTGCGGTGCTGACGAGTTTCACGCTTAGCGATGGCAGCGTCATCGTCGGCTGGCAGAGCATCGATCACGAAGCGGACCAAGCACAGGAGCCGCTTTTCGCCAAGCTCACCTTTGGGGGGCGCCTGCCGAGATTGCCCCTGGAGATTTACGGTCTGCGACCAGTAGGACCAGCCGGCAGCATCACCTATACTGGGCCCCATCTGGCGTACACGCGAAAGGCGGATCGATTCACGGAATGGAGCCTCTATGTCCCATCCGGGACGTCGCCGGCAATCGTTAAACAGGCGGGCTACAACGCCCTGTACCGGTCCAATTCTGATCCCAGGTCCAATGCTCAGATGGGCTTCACTGTGGAGTACGGCGTCCTCATCAAAACCGCCGAAGATTTCGATAAGTGGGTCCGCGGCGCCATGGCCGAGCTCAGCGACGACGCCCCCGAGCCGCTCCCCTACGAGAAAGTCGTGGGGCGATGCCAACGCCTCCACGCTCCCGCCGAGCCCTAGCCCGTATCATGCCTCTCGGATTTCTTCGGGCTTGGGCTGGACCTCGGCCCGGCTCCGGTGCAGAAGCGAGAGATTCCGCGCGTACAGGAACGGCAGGAAAAGGACGCCCAGAATGATGGGAAGCTTGTCCACGTGAAAGGCATAGATGAGATTGATCACGCTGCCCCAGAAACGGTTCGAGAAATCCATTCGCGTCACCCATCAATGATCTCCTTCATCGTCGTGGGCTGGTATCTCCTTTTCCGGGATGATAGCCCTGGACGTGAGAGCCCGTCAAGAGGGAGTGCAGGCGTACAGAAGCCTCACGCGCCGGCCGAGATTCTGTTGTCAGAATCGCTGCGGGCTTATACCATGTGAGGGCGACAGACAATGGTTGGTCCAGTAAGGAGCCTTGGCATGAAGGCACGTGGATTGGTCCTCTTAATGGTGGTTTCCTTCGTTCTGGTGGGCGGCTGTGCGACCAGTGTTCATCATGGCAAGGGCACGGTGATCGTCGCCGGCGAGATGAAGCAGTGGCACGACGTCATGCTGACCTTCACCGGGCCCACGCTGGAGGAGACCGGCGATCCGAACCCCTTTCTGGACTACCGGCTCGACGTGACGTTCACCAAGGACGACAAGCAGTATGTCGTGCCGGGCTATTACGCCGCAGATGGTAATGCCGGCCAGACCGGCGCCACCGGCGGCGACCAATGGCGCGTCCACTTCCTGCCGCCCGAGCCGGGCACGTGGACGTACGTTGCCTCGTTCCAAAGGGGTCCGGATATCGCCATTGACAGCAACGTCCCGGCTCCGGCCATTGTATCGCAGAAGGGATCGTCCTCGCACGAGCGTTCCCGGCCGGCAGGAATGATCGCTGTACAGAAGACCGGTACGATTGCGATCGAACCGACGGATAAGACCGGCCGGGACTTCCGGGCCCAGGGATTGCTTCGGTACACCGGCCGACGCTACCTGCAATTCGCCCACACGGGAACCTATTTCATCAAGGGTGGAGCCGACAGCCCGGAGAACTTCCTGGGCTACGCGGATTTCGACGAGACGTACGACACCGCCGACCTCCAGCGCACGGGCGAGGCCGCCGGCGAAAAGTCCATTCATCGATACCAGCCGCACCTCGAAGATTGGCAGCCCGGCGACCCGACCTGGCGCGACGGCAAAGGCAAAGGCATCATCGGGGCGCTGAACTACTTGGCCTCCAAGGGCATGAACAGCGTCTACTTCCTCACTTACAACATCGACGGCGGCGACGGCATGGACGTCTGGCCCTGGACCAGCCCCCGGGAGAAGCTCCGCTTCGATTGCAGCAAGCTGGACCAGTGGGAGATCGTCTTTTCGCACATGGACAGGCTGGGCCTCGCGCTGCACGTCGTCACGCAGGAGACGGAGAACGACCAAGGGCTCGACGGCGGCGAGTTGGGCCGGCAACGAAAGCTCTACTACCGCGAGCTGATCGCGCGATTCGCCCACCACCCGGCGCTCGTCTGGAACCTCGGCGAGGAGAACACGAACACGGACGAGCAGCGAAAAGCCTTCGCCAAGTATATTCACGACTTGGACCCCTACGATCATCCGGTCGTCTGCCACACCTACCCCGGCAAATACGATGAGGTCTACAGCCCCCTGCTCGGATACGAGTACTTCGAGGGCCCGTCGCTCCAGACGAACGACACGCACCGCCAGACCATGAAGTGGATCGACCTATCGGCCAAAGCCAACCGGCCGTGGTTCGTCTGTCTCGACGAGATCGGCCCCTCCCATACCGGCGTGAAGCCCGATAATGACGACTATCGGCATGATGACGCCCGTCGGCAGCACTTGTGGGGCAATCTCATGGCCGGCGGCGCGGGCGTGGAATGGTACTTCGGCTACAACTTCCCTGACAACGACCTGAATTGCGAGAATTGGCGGACTCGTGACCACATGTGGGATTTGACGCGCCACGCGCTGGAGTTCTTCCATGACTACCTGCCCTTTGCGAGAATGGAGCACTACGATGAGTTGACTTCGGCGCCGGACGACTACTGCTTCGCCTTGCCCGGGCAGGTATACGCGATCTACTTGCCCTCCGGCGGAACCACCGATCTCGACGTGGGCAAGAGCACCGGGACGTTTCTGATCCGCTGGTTCAACCCGAGAGCGGGCGGCCCCCTGCGAATCGGCACGATCGCCTCGGTCACCGGACCCGGCAAGGTCAGCATGGGCCAGCCGCTCCGGGATACCGACCAAGACTGGGTGGCCCTGGTGCGACGCTCTGAGCAATAAGAGGCCTGCTCTCCCCGTAAAATACCTATTGCAAAGGGCGCAATTCGCCTTATAATACGGCCTCGTCAGAATCCCGGTTTGCGCGGAACCAAGAGCAATATGTCCTTTGGAGACGATACCCATGGAACAGACTGCCGAATTGCAGGTTAACCTGTTTCGGGAGCAACTACCCTCAATGGACGAGATTCGTACGCTGTCCCATCTCGTGAACGCCAGCGAGGTCAGCCAACAGCGGTTCGCCGAGCAGGTGACGCAGAATCTGGGCCGCACTTCCCCTGTCGCCGTGCTGGAAGCCGGAATCGGTCTTTTTATCCTCGGCCGCTATTCGGAGGCCGTGGAGAAACTGCAAAAAGGCCAGGACTGCAAGGAGAAGTATATGTACCTGGCGTTCACCCAGCGGCAACTGAGAAGGTTCGACGAAGCGCTCCGTAGCCTGCAAAAGGCGAAGGACGCCGGGGCTGAGGCATTGAACGTCAGTCTGGAAAAGGCCGCCACGCAACGGCACGCCGGCAACCTGGAAGCGGCGGCCAAGGAGATTCAGGCCTGCGCGAACTTCGAAAACGTCAGTGCAGAGTATCATTATCAGTTGGCGCGCCTGGAGGAAGCCCGCGGCGAGTACGACAAGGCGATCGGCAATTACAGGGCCGCCCTGGAGCTGGCTCCCGCGCATCAACGGGCCCTGTTCCACCTGGCCTACCGGTATGACCTTTCCGGCCATGAGGATGAGGCGATCGAGTACTACAAGGAGGTCGTCGCCAGTTCGCCCGCCTACGTCAGCGCCCTGCTGAACCTGGCGGTGCTGTACGAGGATCGGGGCGAGTTCGAAAAGGCCAGCGCCTGCGTCGACAAGGTCCTCGAATCCCACCCCAACCACCCGCGCGCCAATCTCTTCCACAAGGACGTCGAGAGCTCCAAAACGATGTTCTACGATGAAGAGAAGGAGAAGAAGAAGAGCCGCAAGAACCAGATCCTGGAAACGCCGATCTCCGATTTCGAGCTGTCGGTCCGTAGTCGTAACTGCCTGCGGAAGATGAACTTGCGCACACTGGGCGATCTGCTCAACATCACCGAGGCCGAGCTGCTCTCGTACAAGAACTTCGGTGAGACTTCGCTGCGGGAGATCAAAGCCGTCCTGGAGCAGAAAGGGCTGCATCTCGGCCAGGCGCTGGAAGACAAGCAGCTTCAGCCGGATGAGCCGGAGCCGCAGGGCAGCCCGGAAGACCGGGGCCTGCTCAACAAATCCGTGGACGATATGCAGTTGTCGGTCCGGGCCCGCAAATGCCTGCAGAAGCTCAATATCCGCACGCTGGGCGAGCTGACCCGCACCACGGATGCCGAACTGCTGGGTTGCAAGAATTTCGGGGTCACGAGCCTCAACGAGATCAAGAGAATCCTGTCCGGCTTTGGCCTGTCCCTGCGGAGCCTGGACTGAGCCGGGCGACTGTGTTAGATGACTGTGCCGAGCCCTGAAGACCGACAGCAGAGGACAGAGGACGGAGGACAGAAACCAGAAGACCGAGGACCGATCAAGGAGCCGATCAGTCCTCCGCTTGCTGAGATCTGCCCTCCGGCCTCAGAAACCCATCGTCCGCTGTCCGTCATCCGTCGTCGGTTCTCCGTCCTCCGTCATCCGCCTTCCGTTCTCTGGTTCAGTGCGGCTGCAGTTGCTCTCTGCCTGGTCGGCGCGATCGTGCTGCTGCGCGGGTGTGCGGGCCGACAAACGATCCGCCCGACGCCCCAGATGAGTATCGAGTCCCGGTTCTGGGTCCGCGTCCTGCTGCTGCACAATTTGACCGAGTGCACGATTGAGGTCCCCTCGGCATTTCGGATCGCGTCGGTCGCCCCAACCCCAGACAGTCCGGCCGATGGGCAGGTGATGGAGGCGCTCGACGAGCCTGTGAAGATCAGCCTCATCGATGGCCGGCTTGTGCTCGGTACGACGCCTCTGGCGAGCAAGGAGCTGGCGCTTAGCGCGGAGCCGCCGTGCATTTTTGGACTGAACGGCCTGAAGTACCGCGGCAGGCTCAGGCTGATTATCAATTCCGGGGGGCGGTCGTTCGAGGCAATCAATTTGGTCCCTCTGGAGCCTTATCTGGCGGGTGTCGTTGGCGAGGAAATGCCCAACTACTGGGAACCGCAGGCTTTACGGGCTCAGGCCATCGCCGCCCGCACCTACTGCCTCTTCATTAAGAATCGCTTTGGGACCAATCGCAGCTACGACGTCAGCCGGACCCAATCCAGCCAAGTCTACGGCGGCATCGGCGCTGAATCCGCGCAGGTCTGGGAGGCTGTGAACGACACCTGCGGTCAAGTCCTGATTTGGCCAGAACTTGCGTCAAAGAACGAGAGTCAGAAGACAGAAGACGCAGGACAGAGGACGGAACAACTGCTGTCATCCGACCTCTGTCATCTGACCTCCACGATCCCCGGCTTGTTCCCGGCCTATTTCAGTTCCTCCTGCGGCGGCCATACGAGCAGCAGCGAAGAGGTCTTCGGCGACTCGTTCGGTCCGCTCCAAGGCGTCCCGTGCCCGTACTGCAAGGATGTCGCCAAGCTGGGGTTGTTCTACTGGCCGATGGCCACGTTCGAGCGCGCGACGATCACGAAGCAGTTGCTGGAGAGGTATCCTAAGCTCGAGGCGCTGGGAGAAATTACCGAGATCGCAGCCACCGAAGAAAGCTGCTACGGGGATTATTCGCGATTGAGAAGGATCCGGCTGACCGGCACCACCGGCAAGACCGACACGCTTCGGGCTGAGGACCTGCGTCTGGCCCTCGACCCGAGCGGCCGCAAGATCAAAAGCGCCATCTGCCGCATCGTGCCGTGGGGCGACGGCTGGGCCTTCATCTCGGGCCGGGGCTGGGGCCATGGCGTGGGCATGTGCCAGTGCGGCGCCGAGGGGATGGCCCGGCTGGGCGACGACGCGGAAAGTATTCTGCAGCATTACTATCCTGGGGCCCAGATTGTGAATGTTTACTGAAGAAAAGACATGGGACCGGTAGGACTTATAGGACGTACGAACTGATTTCCTATGGCGTGTTTTCAAGCCGTTAGCAGCGATCCTCACAGTGCCGCCCGACGGGGCGTTCTGACTACTGCGCACGGAGTAGTCCAGACACCGGCTTTTATGCCGGTGGGCACCGCCGGGGCCGTCAAAGGGATCACGCCGGAATACCTGGAGCATTCCGGGGCCGAGATCATCCTGGCCAACACCTACCACCTGATGCTTCGGCCCGGCGTCGAGATCGTTCAAGCCCTCGGCGGATTGCACCGTCTCATGGCCTGGGACCATCCCATCCTGACCGACAGCGGCGGCTACCAGGTCTTCTCACTCGGCGAACTGACCAAAATCGACGACGAGGGCGTTGAGTTCGCCAGCCACATCGACGGGGCCCGCGTCCGCCTGAACGCCGAGATCGCCACCGAGATCCAGTTCCGGATGGGCAGCGATATCATCATGTGCTTCGACGAGTGCACTCCCCTGCCGGCAGACAACGCCAGACTCCGGCGGGCAGCGGACCGGACCATCGGATGGGCCAAGCGATGTAGTTCGCAGTTCGCGGTTCTCAGTTCCCAGTTGGCAGCGGACAACCGGCAACTGGCAACTGGCAACCGACAACTGCTTTTCGGCATTGTCCAGGGCGGGACCGATCTGGAGCTGCGTCGCCGATGCGCCGAGCAGATCGTGGCTATCGGATTCGATGGATACGCGCTCGGAGGCCTGAGCGTCGGCGAGGGCCACGAAGAGATGGTCAAGACGGTCCGATATACTGCCCCGCTATTGCCGGCGGACCATCCACGGTATCTGATGGGCGTGGGCATGCCGGCGGACATCCTGGCGGCGGTCTTGGCCGGTGTGGACATGTTCGATTGCGTCCTGCCGACGCGGAACGGCCGCAATGCCTTCGCCTTCCTCCCTGGCGCCGCCCTGCGGCTTCGCAACAGCACGCACATCGACTCGACGAAGCCGATCCAGCCGGACTGCGACTGCTACTGCTGCCGCCACTTCACCCGGGGTGCCATCCGGCACTTCTTCAACTGCGATGAGATGCTCGGACCGATCCTCCTGTCCATCCATAACCTCAGGTTCTACCAGAGACTTATGGCCGAGATCCGTTTGCACATTGAGAGGGGTGACTTCGGCATTTGGGCGATCCAAGAGCTCGAAAAGTACGTAGAGACCGATAAATAGTACCGCATTTCGCAAGTACCACAACCGTGGCGTGTAGATTGCTTCGCTTCGCGCGCAATGACATTCTGTGCGTGTTAATGTCATTGCGCGCGAAGCGAAGCAATCTCCCGTGCATCGGTGCGAGACCAGCCCAATGCCATGCCTGCGGATTCTGAAGGCCCAAAATCTCATTTGAATTTGACATTTTCGCCCTTTTGATATAGTCTGACCCGATTCTCTGTCGTTATAGGAAAGGAACGTCTAATGGAGAACTTGTGGATACTCGCGCAGACCGGCACGCAGGAGGCCCCCACGCGGATTGGTTCGGAGCCCGTGGACGCGAATGGCCAGGCGACGACGACGGTGCCGGGCGGCCCCACGACGGGCCCCGACGGCGCTTCGAAGGGACCGACCTCGCTCCTGACGGGTCTGTTGCCCCTGATCCTCATCTTCGTCGTGATGTACGTGCTGCTGCTGCGCGGCCCGCGCAAGCAGGAGCAACAGCGTAAGCAGATGGTCCAGACGCTCAAGAAGAACGACCGCGTCCGCACCATTGGAGGCATTTACGGGACGGTCATGGACGTCAAGGGCGACGAGGTGGTTCTGAAGATTGACGAGGCGACGAACACCAAGATTCACGTGAGCATGTCGGCCATCGGCAAGAACCTCTCGCAAGAGGGCAAAGAGTAAGACAGAATATTTACAATTTACTATTTACGATTTACTATTTGCCCTTCACGGTTGGAGACCTGCCCAGCGGCGGTATCCGTTCGCAAATAGCAAGCTCGAAATAGTAAATCGTAAAGCGTAGAATAGTACTTTCAATAGGGCAGTTTTATGAGCAGAAATCTGGTGCCGAAGTTCATTCTGATCCTCGTTCTGGTGGTCATCGCCGTACTGGCCCTTTATCCTCCCAGCAGAACACTGAAGCCGGGCATTGACCTCGCCGGCGGAACAAGCTTGATTTACGCCATCAACAGGGAGGGTCTGACTGCCGAACAGGAAAGGGACTTGGCCCAGAAGATGATCACGGTCCTGCGACGGCGTATCGACCCGGCCAACATCCAAAACCTCATCTGGCGTCCCCTGGGCAACACGCGCTTCGAGATTCAGATGCCCATGGCCAGCAAAGAGACGCAGGACATGCGGGATGAATACCTGGCCGCGATGGAAAGCCTGCTCGCCAAGAACGTCAACCCGGCGCTGATCATGCGCACCCTGAAGCTGCCGCCGGAACAGCGAAAGCCCGAGCTCACGAAATTCGCCCAGGACGACCCCAATCACCTGACGATTCTCAACACGCTGGCTTCGGTATCCGATGAGCGGCAGCAGGCGCAGCAGGACCGGGACACGCTGACCAAGGAGGCCCAAACCCTGGCGGACAAGATGAAGGCGGCCGGTCTCGACCTGAGCCGCATCGACGCCAACCGAGGCAACTGGAGCAAGCTCAACGATGAAGGTCTCAAGAAGGCGTTGACCGATTTCCTCGGCCCCAACCCGGCGAAGGACGCCGGAGCAAGCGATCCCCGGCTCGAGCTATTGACCAGCTACGTCAAGGGTTATGCGAAGCTGGCAGAGACCATCAACAAGCTGACAGCCCAGGGAGGGCTGAATGAGAGATACGAGCAGAGCAAGAAGCAATTGGACCAGCTCACGCTCACCCGCGAGCGCATTACCTCGGTTTCGGAGCTGCCGGCAGGTAACAAGCGGGCCGACCAGGTTGCCAAGCTCAAGTTGCAGCATCCGGACCGTGTAGCGGAAATCGATCGCGTCATGGCCGCCTACGATGCCTATCGGCCGTTCCAGGGCCGGTTGGACGATCCGGCGGACCTGCGCCGTATGCTCAAAGGCGCCGGTATTCTCGAATTCCGCATCCTGCCCACGACGGATCGGCCCGAGTTGAGTGCCGCCGAGATGCAACGGTACCACGAGGCCCTGGTAGCCAAAGGCCCCAAGGCAGCCTCGGATAGCCAGTATGTCTGGGTGGAGATCGAAAACATCCAGGAGTGGCATAATACCACCGCGGTGGCGGGCCAGTTCGGCGATAAGTACTACGTCTTGGCCAGCAATAGGCCGGATGAAGCCTTGCTGCACGGCCGGGGCGGCCGCGAGTGGAAGCTCGAAAGCTCCCACCCCACCACGGACGAGATCGGACGCCGAGCCATCGGTTTCAACCTCGACCTGCACGGCGGCGACCTCTTCTTCAACGTCACCAGCAAGAACAGAAACAGACCATTGGCCATCATCCTCGACGATCGGGCTATTTCGGCGCCCAATATCAACAGTCCGATCCGCGATCGCGGCATCATCCAGGGCAGCTTCACGCCGACCCAGGTCAGCGACATGGTCGACAAGCTCAACGCCGGCTCGCTGCCCGCCCGGCTGATCGAGCAGCCAATCTCCGAACGCGTGATTGGCCCGTCGATCGGCGCGGATAACGTCCACCGAGGTATCGTGTCGGGCCTCGTCGGTACGGCCCTGGTCATTGTCTTCATGCTCGTCTACTACATGATCGGTGGCAGCATCGCCGACATGGCCATGCTTCTGAACCTGCTGTTCACGCTGGCCATCATGGCCGTGCTGCGGGCTACGTTCACCCTCTCCGGTATCGCCAGTACGATCCTGACGATCGGCATGAGCGTCGATGCCAACGTGCTGATCTTCGAGAGAATCCGGGAAGAGCAGGAGAAGGGCCTCGGCCTGGCGACCGCCATCCGCAACGGCTACCAGCGGGCGTTCAGCGCCATTTTTGACTCGAACCTGACGACCATCCTGGCTGCCGCCATTCTCTACTTCGTCGGCACCGAGGATCTCAAGGGCTTCGCCATCGTTCTGATCCTCGGTCTGCTCTCGAACTTGTTCACGGCCGTCTTCGCGACCCGTGTCGTCCTCGAGTACCTGGTTTCCAAGCGGATCATCAAGGACCGCCTGATGATGCTGCGTTTGATCCACGTGCCGCACATCAACTGGATGCGCCTGCGGCCGGTTTTCTTCACGATCTCCGGCATCCTCGTCATCGGTGGCCTGTCGGTCTTCTTCCTGCGCGACAAGTCGAAATTCGGCATCGAGTTTACCGGCGGGACCAGCGTCCAGATCGCCCTCAAGCAAGGAGCGTCCCTCACGCGTGAGAACGTGCAGGATCGGATGAGTCAGATTGGCGATAAGCTGAACAACGCCGATCTGAAGTCCGCGAGCGTGTACAGCGTGGGCGATTCGATCGGCCAAACGCCTGCCGGCGAGAAGATCTACGATCAGTATGAAATCACGACGGTGGCCACCAACAAGCTGCAGACGACGCTGACACTCGCCGAAGGCGACACGCAGACAGCCGACGCCGTCACGGCGGCCATCCGCCAGGCCCAGACCGAGGCGCGCGCGGATATGGGCAACTTCACCGTCGCGCCCAGCGGCCCCCGGACGTTCCAGATCACCAATACTCACGTCAACCCGCCTATGGTCCGCAGCGTGCTGACCAAGGCATTCCCCGAGGCGCAAATCTCCGAGCCCAAGGTGGAAGAGGTGGTCTCCGACGCCATCCGGCAGGCCTTCGAGGGGCAATTGACGCTACAGCAGAATCTCAAGCCCACGATCGCCTCCGCCACGAAGGTCACCGACCAGATCATCGAGACCTACCCGGAACTGGCCCAGTATGTCGGCGGAATCAAGATTGAGGCCAACCTGGAGGTTCCTGCACCGCTCCAGGAAATCGATCAGCGGCTCAAGGACTTGAAGTTCCGGCCGGATACGCAGGACTTGGCGTCCTACACGTACAGCCTCTTCGGGCCCAGCCTTAAGGCGGTGGAGCCGACGCAGCCCGTCAAGGCCTTCACCTTTGTCAGTATGGAGCCGGAAGCCGGCCTGCGGGAACTTAACGAGCAGGAATGGACGCAGTTCGTCGAGAACGAAAAGACCCGGGTGCTCCAGGCCACCGAGCGAGAGACCTCTCTGCCCCGCGTGACCCGCATCGATCCGTTCGTCACCTCGGAAGCCAAGAACCGGGCCCTCGTCGCCGGCATCCTCGCGGTGCTCGCGATGGGCGCGTATGTCTGGTTCCGCTGGGCTGACGTGCGTTACGGATTCGGGGCCATTGTCACCCTGGCCCATGACTCCTGCGTCTCGATCGGTCTGATCAGTTCCTGTACCTACCTCGCCTCCACATCGATCGGTCAGGCCCTCCTGATCGGCGATTTCAAGATCGACCTGGTCATGATCGCCGCGATCCTCACCTTGATCGGCTATTCGATCAACGATACGGTCGTGATCTACGACCGTATCCGGGAGAATCGCGCGCGACGGGGCGGACGGGAATTGTTGATCTCGGCCGACATTATCAATGACGGCATCAACCAGACCCTCTCCCGAACCTTGATCACGGGCTTCACCACGTTGATGGTGCTGGCGGTGCTGTACGTCTTTGGCGGCGAAGGATTACGCGGATTCAGCTTCGCCATGCTGACCGGTATTGTCATCGGCACCTACTCGTCCGTGGCGATTTCGGCGCCCGTCCTGTTGCTGTGGAAGAAGTACGAAGTGGCCTCGGCGGCACGGGAGGCCGCCCGACAGGCGCAGTTGAAGAGGGCATGAGCGCTCGATCTCTTGGAGCATGCCGGTCGTGGGTAGAGACTATCGAATCGGGCTGGTCATAGGCTCGGTTTTGGCCGGGATCGCCCTTCTGTGGGTGGCGACCCGGCCCAGCCTCGGTCCCCGCCTGCCGGTGGCGCCAAGCACCGATCCGAATGTCATAGAGGCCGCCAAGCCTGTGATCCTCCCCGAGACAGGCTTGGCCTCCGAGACCAGAGGTCGGAGGACTCAAGACAGAGGACAGAAAACGGAGGACGGACTGGCAAGCCCTTCCGTCCCCCGTCGTCCGTCCTCCCTCATCCAGAACCTGCCTTCCAGTTCACCCAACTCCCCTGCCCGCGGGAATGACGAGCCTGGCAAGACAACCAGATTCCACATCGTCCATCAGGGCGACACCTTGTCGGCCATCGCGCAGCAATACTACGGCTCCACGGCCAACTGGCGCAAGATCCTGGCAGCCAACGAGAAGACCATCAAAGACGCCAACAAGCTCACCCCCGGCACGAAGCTGACTATTCCGTAGGGGCAGGCCCCCGTGCCTGCCCTCGTAGGGGACAACCACAGGGGGTTGCCCCTACAAGATCTCCTTCGCCGCATCCCGGTCCACAAGCCACGTCACCTTGTCGAGGACCGGCCAGAGCACGTGGATCGGGTACTTCACCTCATCCGGCTCGCTTGTGAGCACGTCCTTCAGCGTCTGGGCCTTCTCCCGGCCGGAAACCAACACCACCAAGCACTTGGCCGCCAACAGGACCGGATGCGTCAAGGTCACCCGGTTCATCGTCGTATTGTCCATGAAGTACACGACGCAGGCCAGATCGTCGGTATCGAAGGTCGCGTAGGAGTTCGGGAAGAGCGACCCCGTGTGCCCATCAGCCCCCATGCCCAGCACGATCAAGTCGAATTCCGGCATCTCGCCCTCGCCCAGACCGAAGACCTCACGGATCGTTCGCTCATAGGCGCGGGCGGCCTCGTCGATATTCTCGTACTCGGTAACGATGCGGTGGACATTGTCCGGCGGGATCCCGACCTTGTCCAAGAAGGTGTCAGCGGCCAGCTTGTAGTTGCTCGCCTCGGAATCGGGCGGGACGTACCGCTCATCCACCCAGAACACATGAATCCTGTCCCAGGGCAGGGATTTCGCCTCCGGCGTCGTGCCAAGCAGTTGAAAGAACCGCTCAGGCGTGTGCCCACCGGAGAGCGCCGTGTAGAACACCCCGCGTGATTCGATCGCCTCATGGGCTGATCGGACGAACAACTGAACCGTCCGGTACGCCAAATCCTCCCCATCCGACGCGACCTCGATATTGTACTTCGCCGTCATCTCCATACCCGCTCCACCCCCAAGAAAGGCAAGCCGCCTGCTCGTGCAGTCCGCAGGCCCCTCGATGTTGCCGGCACGAGCGCAGCATGGCCGGCTCCCGCATGACTCCCGAAATGCGGTACAGCACTCCTATTATCGCCCCGGCCAGAGAGAACGCCAGCAGGATTTGCCTATGCCCCGCCCGACTCCAGACCGTCGTCAGGCAGAGCGTCCGTTCAGTCGGCTCATTCCTTCTTGCTCCCCTCTGGAGCGGGCGGATTGGATTGACCGCTGGCGGGATTCTGCTTGTCGCCTTCCGTCTTGTGTCCTCCGTCCTCCGTTTTCTGGGTCTCGGCCGAACTGGCAGTCTGCGTACCCACAATCGTGCCCATCGCCCGCTGCACCGCGAGCTTGGCAACGACGTGTTGGTAGATCGCCTGGTAGTAGTTCACGCGTGCGGTGGTCAGAGCCGATTGGGCATCGATCACTTCCACCTGCGTATTGACGCCCTGCTCATAGCCGACCTGTGCGAGCCGAAGACCCTCGGTCGCCCGCGTCAGGTTCATCTGCTGAGATTGGACAAATTCCTCCGCATTTTCCACGCTCAGAATGGCCTGAGTCAGCTCGAAAACGGCTGTTTCCTCCGTATCGACGAGGCTGATCTGCGCCTGCTTGAGGCGGGCCTTCTGCTGCATGATGTTGCCTTCCCGTTGGAAGCCATCGAAAATCGGCCACGCCCCCTGGACGCCCGCCTGCCAGATCCGGCCCCATTCATTCGTACTACTGCCGAAGTTGACCGGACTAGGGTTGGACCACGTGTTCGTGAAGTACGCACTGACGTTCGGCAGATACCGGCTGCGCGCGATCTGGAGTTGCTCTCGCTGCTGACGAATCTGGTATTCTTTGCTGTACAGGTCGGGGCGATTGGTGAACGCCGTCTTGACCGCCTCCTCCATCGCCACCTTGACGGGGGCGAACGCAAACTCATCCGAGAGCACGAAGTCGCTGTCCTGCGAGACGCCCATCGTCTTGATGAGGTTCGCCCGGGCAAGATTGATGGCGTTCTTGCTGCGGATCAGGTCCGCTTCGAAATTGGACAGTTCGACCTGGGCTCGCAAGACATCGAAGTTGGAAGCGACGCCGCCGGCTCGCTTTTTCTCCACGTCATCCAGATGCACCTTCGCCGCACGAACCGCATCGGTGCTGATGTCAACTAAGTGCTGGCTGAGCAACAGGTTATAGTAAGCCGCCTCGGTGGCATAGACCACGTCCTGCGTGGCGGCCCGGACCGTCTGGTCAGCCAGTAAAGACGATAACCTGGCAACCTGGACCTGAGCTCGGATGGCCCCGCCCGCATAGAGCGGCTGGGTGACCGTCAGGGCCGCCGAGTAGTTGTTCAGAGTGCCGAGCTGCACATGCTCCGACGTCCCTCCCGGACCCGGAATATCGAACGATGGGACCAGTTCCTCGCGCCGGTACTGGGTGGACAGCGAGAGGTTGGGAAGGTACGCCGAGCGAGAGCCCACGAGCTGGCCCTCTGCGACGTTCCTCTCTTCCAGTGTCTGTTGCAGCATCTTGTTATGGACGAGCGTCAGCTTGACTGCATCCTCGACGCCCAGCTTGCCGCTGATGCGGGGCTGTTGATTGTCCTCCCGTGCTTTGCGGTTTTCCCACTGCCGGTAGGCCGCCTCCCGCGAAAGGCCGACGTTGCTGGCATACTCCTCTCGACTGGTGCATCCCCCCAAAAACACCGACCAGACCGTCACCAACATCAAACCACAGATCGTTGCTCTCAATGTCCTCATATCTTCCATTGACCCAAACCAGATCCTCGTTGCCCCCATCAGTTGCACCGAACGCCTATTGTAGACGGCGAACTCCGCAAGTCTAGGTGCTATCGCGATTTACAGTCACTTGGCTGCTGCATCCTTATAGCCGCGGATGCCCGCCGCAGAGAACTCCACGACGTGATTCACAATCGCCTCGAGATCGATCTTGGACAGGTCCGGATGGCTGCTTCCCTCGAACATCTCCTTTACGCACACGGTGTGCATCAGCAACTGCCCTACGACCGAGAAGATGACCATAGGCACGTCACTCTTGTCCAGCCAGGGACATATCTCCCGAAGAGCCTCGCGAAACGCGTCCAGCACCGGGGCGACCATCTCCGTAATGTACATGTCTTTGGGCAGGTGAGGTTCGATCATCTCCCGGGCCATGAGGTTGATGAACCGGCAATGCGGGCTGCCGTCGATCAACGGCTCGATGAACGAGACGGCGTAGGATCGCAGCAGATCCTCCAACTGCGGCCGGCTTGACGCCGACATCACCTTTTCAATGCTGGCAAGGCGGGTGTCGCGCATGAAAGCCAGCCGACGCCGCCAGATCTGCAGATACAGGTTATCCTTGCCGCCGAAGTAGTAGTTCACCGACGCCACGTTGCAGCCGGCGATGGCAGCGATATCGCGAACGCTTGTCTCGTTGAACCCACGCCGGCAGAACAACTCCTCCGCCGCCTCGATGAGCCGGCCCTGAACGCTTCTCTCACCCACGTCGCCACACGGATCGTGGTTGGGTGCTGCCATGATGTCACCTCCAAACAAGCGTTTCATACATACATCTTAAACGTTCGTTTGAGAAGTCAACAGGGCTTTGCTTGCCACCCGGCAGATTCAGCGGAAATTCTCTCAAAAACCATTGACATCAAACCCAGCCACCCGCTATAGTTAACGTTCTATAGGCTTCGGGGCCGTAGCTCAATTGGCTAGAGCATCGGACTGTCGATCCGAAGGTTGAGGGTTCGAGACCCTTCGGCCTCGTTATAAGTGCTTTATTTTTGGACACTTATGGCACCCCCAGTGACACGCAGACGAGCGCGCGCCAACACCTTCGGATTGTCCTGTCAAGAATCGGGTAAACCCAGCCAGTCGGATCGGGTTCAAAACCAGCCACTTTGAGGAGCCGACGGTTTGTCGTAAGAATCTCTCGAAATCGATCAGGTATCGGTTTCGGGGGGTTCGGTATGGCAAATCAACTCAAAATGGCTGTAGTACACGCAATATTGACCCTGGCGGGGTTGGGCTGGTCGCATCGGCGTGGCGCGGCACTATCTTCGAGACACATTTGCGGCGAAGTCTGCGGCGAAAAGCTGGGTCCTATCACCGCTTGACAACCATACCATGTCTTAGGACTACCACGCGATTGCCGATTTGTGCCGCTTCTTCCCGATCGTGGGTGACATATAGAAGCGTAAAGCCAATCTCATGGTGCAGCCGGAGGATTTCTTGTCTCAGTGCGACACTCAACTCGTAGTCGAGGCTCGACAGGGGCTCGTCCATCAACAGTACCTGTGGTTGGAGCACCAATGCACGAGCAAGGGCCACCCTCTGTTGCTCACCGCCCGAAAGCTGGGCCGGCTTGGCGTCCATGCGCGAATCCATCTGGACGAGTCTCAGCATATCGGCGATGCGCTGCCGGCGCTGGGAGGACGAGACTCCCTGCACCTTAAGTCCGAATTCCACATTCCCTCTTACAGTCAAATGTGGCCACAGGGCCAGGTCCTGAAAGACCATTCCTACCTGTCGCCCTTCCGGCGAGACGATGTTCCTGCCCTCGGCCGCCACCAGTCGTTCACCGATGAAGATTCGGCCACGATCAGGCATCACCAGACCTGCCGCAAGCCGCAGAATGGTCGTTTTGCCACAGCCGGAAGGTCCGAAGATCACCAGACGCTCGCCCTCGCCCACATCGAGTGAGAAGTCCCTGACCACGGGCCGCTTGTTGTACTGTTTGGAGATCGACTCGAACGTGATGCTCTTCATGCGCGAAACCTGCTCCCTTTGAACACGAGGGCCAAAATGCCAAGAGGCGTCAACGCTCCCAGGACCATAATCATGCACAAAGCCGCAATCAGATCCGTCGGTCCATTCGCCATCAGCGTAAACGTGCGAACTGGCAGGGTATCTAGTCCCGGCGGATAGACCATCATCGAGATGCCCATGTCGCGCAGGCAGAATATGAAGGCGACGACCCAGCCGGCCAGCAGCCCCTTTTTTGCCAGCGGAGCCGTAATGCAGGCTACACGCCGTACCCATCCGGCACCCACCATTTGAGCCGCCTCATCCATCGAAGCCGGGATTTCCGTCAGTGTGGATGCCGTGATCCGGCTTGTAATTGCGCAGTATTGAGCCAATAACCCGCACATGATAACGATGGGAGTAGCATAGATGAAGTTGGTGGCGGGTCTGTTCCACAGGAGGATCAGACCAACGCCAATGACGGTGCTCGGCAAGGCGAAAAGGAATATGGTCAGCGAATCGATGGTCAGCCAGAAAGGCAAGGCCTGATAGTGAATCAGGTAGCCGGCAAAGAAACCCACGATGGTCAAGATGGATGCCGCAGTGCCCGCATAGAGGAGACTGCGCACGAGGCTGTCACCCGCCTGTGTCAACGCTTGCCAATAAGCACCGAGAGAGGATGCCGCTGCCAGCAGGATCAGCAGTGGCAGAATGACCACCAGCAGACAGAGCATCGTCACGAGCAGCAGGCACAGACCTCGAAACCGCCCCAGCGGCACAGAGAGTATCTCGCCGGCCTGGGAGGCCAGTTGTATCTCGTACGTCCGCCGGCGCAGACATGTCCTTTCCACCACGAGCGCCGCAAGGGTGATGGCCGCCAACGGCATGGCGCCGGCCGTTGCCGCGCGGAAGTCGTAAAAGGCGGAGAACTGGCTGAACGTCTCGGCCGGGTAGACGTTGAAACGCAGGTAGTGCGGGACCCCGAATTCACCCAGCGTCAACAAAAACGTCAGCAGAGCGGAAAGTAGGACACCCGGAAGGATCAGAGGGACCGTAATTCCCTTCAGGACTCCCCACCAGCCGGTCATGTTCCTTCCGGCTTCTTCCAGGCGAGGATTGACGGTCTTCAAGAATGCCATCGTCAGCAGCATGACGACGGGCATGAAGACGGACGATAAGACGAGAACACAGCCGGGAAGGCCGAACAGCAGATCCGATGTCACTGCCGCCACGGCATCACCGCATAACCTGGCAACGAGCTTACCTCGACCCAGCACGTGAAACCATGCGACCGCCATGATGTACGGCGGTATGAGCAGCGGAATGGTGAACAAGACGAGGAACGCCCGGCGAAACGGCAGGTCGGTCTTGCCCAGTAGAACGCCAAGAGGCATACCGATGGCAGTGGCCATTACGGTTGTCAGAGAGGACAACGCGATACTGTGCCAAAGAAGAGCCCACTGGTTGCGCGATCTCAATACAGTTGCATAGGCATCAAGGCTCAGCCTTCCATCTGCGATGATGCTTTGCGCAAGCATTGCCAGAACGGGCAGAAGCCCTGCTACGATCAACAAGACGACGACCAGGACGAGGGTTACATACTTGACCATCAGAACCCGACCCATTCCTTCAGATAGGGTTGTATCTCCTGCATTTTCGCGGCCACGGCGCTGTAGTCTAGCTTCATCACCTTGATGGCTTCAATAGGCTTGATTTCGGCCGGGGTCTCGACGCCACTGTGCAGGGGGATCTGGGCACAGTCAGCAAATGCCAGCTTACGCTCGGTTTCTTTGGAGAGCAGGTAGTCAATCAGCTTCCTGGCGTTCTCCGGGTGCCTGGCTCCCTTGATGAGAACGGCGGTATTGGGGACGATCAGACAGCCGGCGTCGTCCTGACCCTGATCGGGATAGACCATCTCAATCGGTTTTCCCTGTCGCATCCGGCTGACCGCGTCGTCGCTGTCGACAAGACTGAAATCGTATTGCCCCGCAGCAACGAAGTCGGTGCTCTCACCATTGCTGGTGGAGATGCCGACTTTGTTGGTCTTCATCGCTTCCATGAAGGCCTTGGCCCGGTTCTCTCCCCAGACAGTGAACAGCGCCGCCATCTGCACGGTCGTTGTGCCGAACAGAGGATTCGCAATTACGCTCTTGCCTTTCTGCGGAGGATCGGCGTAGGCGAAAATCGTCGTCGGTTTTTCCTGGACCCGTTTGTTGACGACCAGGACCCGTGCTCGGGCGGAAAAGCCCGTCCAATAACCGTCCGGGTCTTTGTGGACATCCGGGATGCCCTCGGCCTGAGGAGACCGGTAGGCCGCCGCGATACCCTTCTGTCTGAGCACCTCGGCCCGGATGGGCTCATTGGCCCAGAACACGTCCGCCTGCGGATTATTCTGCTCGGCGATCAGGCGATTCATTACTCCCGTGCTCTTGCTCTCTTCCGTGTCAAAGACGGTCTTGACCTTGATTCCGGTATCCCTCTCGAAGTCTTTCAAGATCGGCTCCGAGAAGACTTGGTCCTCGCTCGTGTAGACCACGACCTCCTGGGAAGCCGGCGTCTGTCGCTTGGCACAGCCGGACCAGAGAAGGGCCAGGACAGCTACGGCAGACAGTATGCGTTGTCGGCACGTGTTCATTGCATATTCTCCTGTGAGTTCGACTGATTGGGATCTGGGGCTTCAATCCTGTGGCCGTCTTCCAGATCCACTTGCGGCCATGCTGGGGTTGGCCCGCCCTCCCGCAGCACATGCGGCGTGATGAAGAGAGTCAGGACGCTCTTTTTAACATCCTTCTGCTGTTTCTTAAACAACCATCCGAGAATGGGCAGGTCGCCCAGCAGTGGAACCTTGGAAACCGTTTGAACCATCTCCTGCTGGCGCAGCCCGCCGATCACCAGCGTATCGCCTTCCGACACGGCTACTTCGGTCGTGGAGTCCCGTTGCGTCTGTTCCGGCAGTCCGGCATCGGATGTGAACGTGAAACTCCCTACCTTGACGTCCACCATCATGTGAATCTTGCCGTCCGCCAGCAATGTCGGAGTGATCTGCCCCACGGTGTCCGAGGAGATATCGCTTTTCTTGACCACCGGTCGGCCGGCGACATCGAAGCCTTCATTGAAGAAGTAATTCAGCGTTTTACGGATTTGTATTTTGGACTGTCGGCCACTCATCGCCACCGTGCGGGGGTTCGCCAGGATGGTCCCTTTCCCATTCTGAACGAGAGTATTCAAACGAACAAAAAACTCCTGTGGCAGCTTACCGACGCCCTGGTAAAAGACCTGCCCGGCCCCGGGATACGTCGTGGTCCCGCCCAGAGAGCTTGCTGGGGTCAGGTTCCGGATCGCATTGCCCGTCGGCTGGAAGACCGCAAACCGACCCTGGGCATACGTCCAGTCCAGCCCCAGGCTGCGGTTGGCCTCCTCCGCCAGTTCCACCGCGAGCAGGTCCACCAGGATCTGCGGCGGCTCGGTATCGATCTTCGCCAGATCCTGCCGGATTTCATCGAGAACCTCCCGAGGCCCCTTGAAAAGCAGGAGATTTCGGGAAGCATTCTTCGTCACGTATGGGGCAAACCTGGGAGACAGAGACCCCATCGCTTCGTCCGCCGTCATGTGAAGAGGGCAAATCGTCTCTGTGACCAGAGTGCCACCGGGGACGGGGGCGGCTGTCTCCACGGCAGGGACGGGTGATTTCGGCTGCCCGCGCGGTTCTTCTGTCACGACCGGCTGCGCGAGCGCAGGCGACGGCGAACCTCCCGTCGGCGGACCGAGGTGTTTGGATGCCTCCGGACCCACAAGCGAATCCGGCAGGTCCAGTCGGTAGATATCCGGGCGATTGATCTTATCCTCCCGGCTTAGGATCGTCGCGATCGACAAGAGAATCGACCGCCCGTCGGGGGAGAAGCTGATGTTCTCGATCATGCCTCGGTCATCGGAGCCGAGAATCTGCCTGCGTTCCTGCTCCTCATCAATCAACAGGATCTCGTCCCGTCGGCCCGTGTCCACATGCAGCAGACTGATGACATGACGAGTCCTCTGGTATTCCCTCGTGGTAGACCAGTTCCTGACATCGTACCGCTGGCTGTACACGAGGATCATCTTGCTGTCATAGGACCATTTGACCGCTTGAAACCGCTCGGACACGCCGTCCTTCTGGGGGTACGTGGTAAAGATCGCCTTGTAGCCGCCGTTGACAGGATCCACCAGATACGCCGTATGAATGTCTTTGCCTTGAGCGTCGAAGCGGTCGCCTCGGGACAGAATCCATCGCCCATCCCAGGACCAAAGCAGATAATCGGTATTCAGTTGCTGCTCCGTGGAAGGAGAGGTGGCCTTGGTCAGGTTCCGGGAGGCAGTTCCATCCGGATACGCGACCCACACGTCGTCTCTGCCGAGATCCCGCTCTGTGCGCGTCATCTCGATGTCGCTGGTGTACGCAATCATCGGTTCATACGCACCGGGCGGACGCCAGCAAGGCGGGCCGTTGCCGACGGATTCGGCTCCGATCGCGGTCAGCAGTCTCAGGTCACTGCCGTCCGGGTTGGACACCGCCACATCAAACCGTTCCGCGCTGGCCTGGGTCAAGAAAGCCAGGCGCAATGGTTCGGTCAGATTCCAGCGAGCCCAGCGGTTCTGCCCTCGTTCCGGGACCACATCCCACTGTGACTTTCGCTGCGTGTCATACACGGTCACAAAACGGGTCTGAGAGGGGCCTCTACGGGTCTTGAAGGCCACATAGCGGTCGTCCGGCGACCAGACCGGACCCTCATCTTCATCCAGGCCGGAGCGAGGATACGGCGGCGAGGCGCTGACAAGCTCCCTGGTCTTCAGATCGTAGATGTAGGCCCGCGCCTCGCTATTGTCCCCCGAGGAATTCGCGTACAGAAACGCCAGTTTCTCTCCCGCCCAGGACCATTCGGCATAGTACGGATTGCCGATCGGCGAGATGGCCTCGGCATTCGAACCATCGCTGTCGCCGATGAACAACTGCCGCTGGGTTTCGGTGTGCCGGACCACATAGGCGATCTTGTTGCCGTGCGGAGCCCAGCCTACGGCACTGGACTTCCCGTCCTGGGTGAGGGCCGTCAGCGTGACGCCCTCACCCAGAGACTCGCAGCGCGCACCGTTGGAGAACCATAGCAGTGAGAGCAGGCATACGCGGATGGAAAACCGGCGACCGATGTTCGGTTTGTTCATGGTACAGTAACCCTTATGAATGGCCTATACCTTTGGGAAAGCAGAAACAACCAAGGCCTCCCAGCCATGAGCCGTTCGGGGCAACCCAACGCGCCATTTCCCCTGGACACTGCCTTCGCAGGACCAAGCTTGCCCCCGCACAGGCGGGGGTCCTTCCTGCGAAGCCAGGAACGCGTTTGAGGCCGGGGTCCCCAAGCGCATCATCTCGCATTTGGGGACCCCCTGGCACTATCGCCACCACGACTCTACACAGCCTTCTTACGGGCCGTTATTCCGTCACTTCTTTTTGCTTTCATCCTTGCCGTCATCGGCAGCCGCCGTGGCCTTGTTGACCTTGATGTCGTCAAAGGCCGTTGCGGCGTCCGCCTTGGTCCACAGACCGATCTTGCCGGCCTCCGCGAAGGTGCGGTCTTCCACATCGATCAGCTTCTTACCGTCGAGTCCCACCGTGATCTTGGCACCCACGTGCTTGATCTCGATCTCATGCCAAGCCTTCGGGTCCACCGTGACATCCGCATTGGCGAGTTGAACCCGCTTGCCGTCCTTGACATAGTACACGCGGAGATTGGTCTCCAGCGGATTCCAGCGGGCAACATAGTAGTTCTTCTCGTCCTGAGCCCGCCAGATGGGGCCGCCACCCTGATCCTCCTTTCCGGTCAGCGCCTTGAGCTTGACCGCGAGATCCAGGTCTTGGAAGCTGGTCCTTTCCGCGATCAGGAGATTGAACGTCCCGCCGGAGTTCTTTGTCTGCGTCAGCGCCATTACATTGGGTCCGGTGGGAGCGGAGTCGTCCGTGATGACTTCCCATTTGCCGAGATTGCCTTGGCCGTTGGTCTCGGCCGCCCGCCAAGCGCGCGGGACAGATCCAACTTTAGCGGAGTCAAAAGCCCAGGTCTGCCCGTTGGCTCCATAACTGAAATCATCGAACAGTGTCACGCTGTCGGCCTTCGTCCAGAGTCCGACCTTGCCGGCCTCGGTGAACGTGTCGTCCTGAACATCGAACAGCTTCTTCCCGTTGAAGATGACCGTGAACAGGTTGCCCGTGAACTCAACCCGCAGCGTGTGCCACGTCAAGGCGGGCACGGGTTCCCTGACGCCGTACCCGCCTTTACGCCCCACGATGTCGAGCGATGTGCGTTTGCCCTTCACGGTCTTGTAGAGCACCACGTTGTTTTCGGTCGCGTTGCCGCGCGCGACGTAGTAGTTGTCCGCATCCTGGCACCGCCAGATGACCCCGCCTGCCTGATCTTCCTTGCCGGAGACGGCCTTGAACTTCACTTCCACGTAGCCGTCTTTGAGCTTGGTGTCTTCCTTGATGCAGACCGGATAGGTCGCCACGCCGGACTGCTTGAGGACGTTCGATTTGCTGGGCGCGGAGTCGTCGACGACGACGGCCCACTGGGCCTCGCCCGTGCCGGTCTTGGTGCCGGTCCAGTTGGGGGGCAGCTTGCCCACCTCGGTCTTGTCGAAGTTGACGGTTGCGGCCCGCGCGACGCCGGTCATCAGACCGGTCGCCAGTAGTGCAGCGATCAATGTTCTCATGGTGGTTCTCCTTACTCCTGCGATCTCGGTTGATTCTGCTGAGACAGAATGATTCTAAAGGTGCTTCCTTTGCCTGGTTCACTCTCCAACTCGATCCGGCCACCATTGGACTCCACGGCCTTGCGCGCAATGGCCAGGCCCAATCCTGTCCCTCCCTGGGTGCGTGACCTCTCCTTGTCAACACGATAGAACCGCTCGAATATCTTCTCGTGGTGCTCCGTCGCGATGCCGGGGCCGTTGTCCGTCACCGCAATGTACGCGTGTCCCGCCGTGGTCTTGCCTACAGTGACGACAATCCGCCCATCTTCCGGGGCATACTTGACGGCGTTGTCCAGCAGGTTGAGTATCGCTTGACGGATCGTCATGCGATCCATAGTGGCCGTCACCGGTTGTCGGACCTCGATATCCAGGCTTTGCCGTTTTTCTTCCGCCAACACGCGTACCCAATCCACCACCTCTTTGACCAGCGCGGCAAGATCGGCCCGCTCGGTATGCAGCTTCAGACGTCCCGCATCCGCCCGCGCCAACATCAGGAGGTTGTCCACGAGCAAGGCCAGTTTATCCGTCTCCTCCAGCATGCTGCCGATCACATCGGCCGGGTCCGACCCTTGACGTAAGCCCACCTCGCCGACGCTCCGCAACGCTGTCAGTGGTGTCCGCAACTCGTGCGAAGCATCCGCCGTAAAGCGGCGCAGCCGATCAAACGCGTCCTCCAGCCTGGTGAGCGTCTCGTTGAAAACCGTCGCCAGACGCCCCAGCTCGTCGCGGGGATTCTCAATGGGCAGCCGTTCGTGCAACCGGTCCGCGCTGATCTCGCCGGCCTTCGTCACCATTTTGTCGATTGGCGATAATGCCCTCGTGGCCAGAAGCCATCCGCCGGCAACCGCCAGCGACAAGACGCATGGCAATCCGGCGATGAGCGCCATCACCAGAATGCGCAGGCTGCTATTGACCTGGCTCCTGTCCTCGGCCACAGTGACGAGGTATCTTCCGCTTTCCACCTCGACCATCGATGTGCCCAACAGGAAACACCCCTCGTCCTCGGATTTCCAGGACCAAAAACGCCGTGCCGGGGGGACGCTGACATCGGGCAGGCCGATTTGCGTCCAGCCTTTGGCGCGGTGGATGATCTGCCCGTCCTGAGCGACCTCGAATAGAAACATGCCTCCGTGTTCCTCGATTTCATCCAGTTCTTGGGGGTCTTTCTGGATGAACTGAGCAACCACCGCCAGCTTGCTCTCCAGTCGTCCGTACAGTTGCCCGTGAAAACTGGCCCGCACGAAGAACCACAGGCCGCAAGCAAGCAGCGCGATCGTCAGCGCCGTGACCCCGGCGTACCACGCCGTCAGCCGGAACCGTATGCTCCGCACGTCGATTTTCATCGCGGGCTCTCCCCCAGAACAAATCCTACTCCGCGAACGGTCTTCAATAGCTTGGTCTCGAACGGATCGTCGATCTTGCGTCGCAGGCGCGCGATATGCACGTCGATGACGTTGTCCAGCGGCTCGGCCCTCTCCTCCTCGTGCCAGACATCCCGGCACAGCATCCCCCGCGAGACCACGTGCCCCTGGTGCCGCAAAAGATATTCCAGGAGCTCGAATTCCCTGGCCGTCAGTTCGACGGAGCCGCCCCCGCGCGACACTTTGCGGGTGATGAGGTCCATCTCCAGGTCGCCCAGCTTCAGTCGCAGCACCTGGTCGATTCGGCCACGTCGCATGAGAGCGCGGATACGCGCGAGCAGCTCGGGAAAAGCGAAGGGCTTGACCAGATAGTCATCCGCGCCGCCGTCGAGTCCATGGACTCTGTCTTCCACGGTGTCTCGCGCCGTCAGGACCAGCACGGGCGTCTGCACTCCACGTTCCCGCAGCGTCTTCAGTATCTCCAGGCCGTCCCGACCGGGAAGCATCAGGTCGAGGATCACGAGGTCGAAGGACTGGGAATTGAGCACATAGAACCCCTCCTCGCCCGTGTGGGCGACCGTCACCCCGTAGTGCTCGGCCTCCAAGCCCTGCCGGAGAGCTTCCGCCACTTTCCTTTCGTCTTCAACCACCAGAATTCGCATCTACCTTGCTCCACCAATCCAGGGCGGATTGTAGAGTTCCGGCGGTTGGCCCACAACTTAACTTTTCCTTACGACTTGGTCAGAGAAGCCTCAATGGTCGTGGCGGTGGTTGTGCATCCGGGTAGTGATCGTGGTGATGGACCAGCGGCGAATGCCGATGACGTTGACGGTGCCAGAGGCAGAGGTGGGTATCATGTCAACCTCTGTCTGGTGGCACCAAGATGAGGTGGTCGTGTAGGGTATCCTTCGGCGGCGGGCCTACTCGACGTATGTGGGCAGAGGCCTGGATTTGCTCGTTGACGGCATGCACGTACAAGAGGACCGGTCTTACCAGCTTCGGCGATCATCAGGCGCGCGCCAAAGTGCGCGCCAGACATGTACGTCTGGGCTTCGCTTGACCTTCGGCTGATCTACGCCTGATCTCATAAGTCGTTATTTGACAATCGTTAATCGTTTTGCCACAAGGACTTACAGAACCCCCTGCCCAGACTGTCGATCCGAAGGTTGAGGGTTCGAGACCCTTCGGCCTCGCTGAATAACCGCGTTTTCGCTATTGCGAACGCGGTTTTTGTTTGCGCTGACTTGTGGGGAGATTCGCCGATTTGTACCGAGAAACGCCTCAAAACGCGCCTCCCTTTCAGCGGTGCGGATTTGACGTGTCGGGAATAGCTCTTGATCGGTGACGACGGCGTTGTCCGTAGAGTCTCGCGAGTTATGAGCATCTGTGTCGGCAGCCAGTGTATTCGCCAGCACTTCCTCTCGCTTGAGCTTCCCCTCATAGACGAGCCGATACTCCTTGGTGGCCTGGATGACCGCAACGTCCTCTGGGCCAAAGAGTTCGCCTTTGTATGCTGCCGGGAGTGGCTTGCCCTCCTGAATGAGGGCGCAAGGCTGCTTCTTCTTCGCGTCTGTTAGATAAGACATAGGCCTCCCGCTCGTGTAGGTCGGCCCTGTCTGAGGCTGTCTCCCAGAGCGCTCTGTGCCCAAAAACAAAATGGGACGTGCATACTCACGTCCGACTGCGGGCACGGCCAAGCGCCCTGAGAAGAACGCTTTCAGCACGCCCCATTTCGGGGCGTGCATCCAGCGCTGCCTTCTCGTTGAAATTGGCCGTTTCGCAGTGGACAGCAGCCGAAGCTACGCGATAATCAATTGTTGAATTCGGTCAGTTGCTAAACTGGGTTATCCGATCCTCTCCTTGAATTCTCTGCCTGAGCAGGGCAACGCTCCCTGCCCCTCGACCTCACCCAGAGTCTACCGCGTCCGGGGACCCTCTGCAAGGGCACGCGGCCGTCAGCGACACGCCGGTTGTGAAGAAAAAGTCATCGCGTTCGTGACCTTCCGGATCGCGGCGGATCACCAGCAGCACCGGCGTTTTCGAGACGCGATACCACAGGACTTGGCGGGTATAGACCCACCGCTTCCTGACTTGGCCGCGTTCGGTCGTAGTGACCAGTCGCCACCAGCGGACGCGACGGGCCATCGGGGCGGGGGTCGAGAGCCGAGGACCCTTGGTACGCGGACGGCCTCGTTTCTTTCCGGCGGCGGGTCGGGGGCAAGGGCTGGCAAAGCACAGCATCCTGTCGCATCCGACTGACCAGATGAAAGCGAACCGGATCTGGCCGCCCGAGCGGACCTGCCAACGGGGCGTAAAACCCATCGGCGTGCAGCCGAAAGGTCCGGTCGGGCATGTCAGTATAGCAGTTGTATCCATGCCAACCTTCCATCTGGATGTCTTTCAACACACCCATTGGAAGGTTGGTCTGTTTTTGTTCATTCCGCGTCCGCATTACATGGGCAAAAAGTGCGAAAGCTCACTTCTTCACAGTCGGGGCATACTTCTTGCTTCGCATCCGGGTACTTCAATAAGGGATCACCTTTTGCAGCGATGCCTGATATCGCCGCGACAAGCGGGTCAACTTAGTTTCCACAACGCCCCGAATTCACGCGCTGCCGCCTGGGGAAGCATCCGTTGTTGTCCCCCCACCAGGGAGGGTAATACCCCATAGGAAAAAACCGACCCCTGGCGCAACATAGCTCCCCGGTAGACGCCAAAATGCAGTACAAAATGCAATAGAGAAACTCAGAAAGACTGGAGAACCAGATGACCATGGAGGAGCCCCAGAGCAGGGAGGCTCACTGATCGCTGCCGGCTGGCGCACAGAAGCGCCAGCCGGCGGTGAACCTGTGGCCGTGGAAAGCAAAACCCCCTCTTGTGGGCGATCTCCATCATCTCAAGAAGGCCGCAGAGCGGTGCCAGACAGGGAGGTCAGGAATGAGTATTCACCGTTGGTCGGAAGATGTGATCCTTGTGGATCTGCCTTGGGAGTTGGAGGAACAGGACGAACTGCAGACCGTCATCGGAATGGTGCGCGATTGGGGCGATTGGGATGTCGTGGTCGATTTCTCTCACGTGACTGTTGTGGGGGGTGCATGCCTTGCCTGGCTCTTGGAGGTGCAGAGGCTGTTGAATGACGGCGGGCACAAGCTGACCCTCTGTGGTGTCGCTCCAGCAATCAAGGGCGTCTTCACCAGCGCTCGACTGGATGATCTGTTCGAGTTTACCAAAGATCGGTTCGCTGCCTTGGCGAGTCTGCAAATGATCGGGTAAGGCGGCCTGAATCCCAAGTGACCGCAACGCACATTGTCCGCGTGAGCGTAGCCTTCGAACCCCCGCGCAGTCCTGCTCCCTCTCCCTCAAAGAAACGCGGGGGCTTTTTCGTCACGCCGAGCAACATGGAACCCTCAACAGAGAAAAGAGAACTGACTTGGTCGCTTGCTAAAGAATTACTGGCAGACGGCGGGCTACCCAGGCGCGCTGAGCTTTCGTCAACCTGTCCGGTTCGTCGTATTCTTGCCGCGGCCGGGTCCGTTTTCGGGCCGTAGTTCCAATAATTACAGGTAGGGTTATACCCCATAGACAAAGGTCCACCCATGCAGTACCGTGTCTCATCAACATGTCCAAGAACGCCGCAATAGAAACGAGCAAGTGGGACGCGTGCGAAGAACAGGAGCGTCGCCCGGAGAACCAGATATTGGGACGATGAGCTGAGAGGTAATCATGGCAAGGATAGCCGCATTTGTGGAGCTTCAACCTGCACATCGCCGTACATCCCAGAGAGTAAGGAACGGCCAAGGACGTGATACTTCGCCCGATGGCGAGGTATTGATGCAGCAGATCCTTGAGGATTTGAGTATCACGCCTCAGGAGGCGGTGTTGACGAAGATCGCCTCCCTGCCCCGCGCCCGACAAGACAAGGTGCTGAGCATCCGCCGTCAGCTCACGGAGGGAACCTACGCCGTGGCGGATCGGTTGGATAGGGTGATAGATCGGGTCTTGGAAGCGATCACTGCCTAATCGCCACGGCATTCCTGCTGCTGGCACGATTGTTCCAAGGCCTGCCATCACGTGGTGCTGCTTTTCAGGCATTGCGAATAGGAAACCGCGAAGTCCTGTGGGGGATTGACCAATGAAGCTCCGAGCCCTTTGCCTGGTTGTTCTCGTGCCGGCCTGGCTTTCCGTAGCGTCGACGCAGGCAGCCACCGTGGACCCCAGCGACATGGAGCGACTGCTGGACGCTATCGCGCGCATCGAGAGCCATTGCGACCCCCATGCAGTCGGCGATGGTGGCAGAGCGCTCGGCGTCTACCAGATTCACCGTGCCTACTGGGAAGACGGCACGGAATTCCTGGGTGTCAACTGGCCTCACAGGGACGCGGCTGACCCGCAGAAGGCTCGGCGCGTGGTGAAAGCCTACTTACTCCGCTATGGCCAGGGCAAGAGCCTCCTCGATATGGCCCGCATTCACAACGGCGGGCCGCACGGCCACGAGAAGGAGGCCACCTTGCGCTACGCGAGGAAGATTCTGGGTGACGAAAGTCTGCCGGCGCGATTACTCGCTCCGGCGTCCTCACTCCGCTTCACCCGCTGAGGCCCGTCTTCGTGTTCCCCTTTCCCCTTTCCCCTTTCCCGGCTCTCGCCTCGGGGATTGGGCCAGGAGAGAATATTCTGGAGGAACAAAGCAGATGACAGGGGCACAGAATAGATATCTGTGTAGGTAACCTGCCCGGCAGGGTTCCCAAGGCAAGGGAGAAGCGCTGGCACAGACAAGAACGGATTTGGAATAGGATCATATCCAGGAACGCCCTTTATTGGGGCAAACAGGAGGATTTATGAGGACTTACAGGAGAGCCCACGACAATGCTGCTCAGACCGCGGGCAACGATGTTCCAGCCAGCAGCATGAGCATCATCCCACTTCGCAGTGCGAATGCGGAGACGATGAAGCGGGATGCATCCCCCGTGAAACTACGCCCTGCCCGTGCTCCGTTTGCAGCACGATCCGCTCACCGGCAATCTCATGGGAGAAGTACTGATCCGTCGGGACTCCGCCGTGGGTCAAACCCAGAAATCCAGCGTCGGTTTGACGTGTCGATCGTGGAAGCCTTCGCGAGGAGGAAATCTTCCCGGCGGCTGGCTCTGTTTGCCTGAAGTACATCCAGTAATTCCGGGTAGGGTTACACCCTATAGCGAAGGGCCGGCCCGTGGCGTAGCATACAAAGCATGATGGTGAACATACTGCCATCGAAAACGAAAGGACACACTATGCATCTCGTATTCTCATCAGCTCTTGCCAGTGGTATCTGGATTGGCGACGGCGCGATATCGTCGCCTACCTGGTGCCATCAGTGTTGGTCATCTTAGATATTCTGTGTTTCGATGTGTGGCGGAATTCCACATTCTGGAGAAATGCCAGCTATTCTTGCTTTGTGGACTGTCGTGTAAACACGGCATCAAGGGCGACAGGTCGCTGGCACGCCTTCTGCACGGATGGTAACAAGGAGATAGAGAATAGGCCGGTTCGGGGCTGTCGAAACATGCCGGCGCAGATCGGCAACAGCTCCGAGGTGACCGGTGAGAAGAGGGGGTGGTACAATAGATGACGTCTTCCGCGTCATCGACCCGGAGGCGGCCAGCGAACTGCTCACGAGTTGAGCCAAACTGCCGAGGCGTTATGAACCCGATCAGATTTGAATGTCCTCACTGTCATGAAATCATCGCCGGCGATGAATCGTTGTACGGCGAACGAGTTAAGTGCCGGAAGTGTCAGGCAGCGTTTCTCGTCCCTCAGGCGCCCGTCAGCATGGGGTCCCAAACCGCTCGGTTGATGCAGGAACCGGCGGCCGCCGCCTCTCTTGTGCTGGATGAGGCTAGCCAGGAAACCGACATTTTCACACTGTCTCCGGTCGCGCGTGCCTTTCCGGGTCAGATCCTTCTCGGAGTGATTTTCCTTGGTCTGGGAATTGGTCTTGCGATTCGTGCTCAAGATTCCTCGTGGCCACGATGGGTGGCTCTGGTCCCACTCGCTCTCGGTGTGCTCCTGCTGATGCTGGTTTGGATCAAGGTGAAGTCTTGCAGCTATCGCTTGACCACGCAACGGTTATTCGTCCGTCGCGGTTGGTTGGCAAAGCATGTGAATGAATTGGAGTTGTATCGGGTGAAAGATGTGGTGGTGGATCAGGGGGCTCTGCAACGTGTCCTGGGTTACGGCACCATCACGGTGCTGGCAGACGATGACACCACCCCGGAAGTGGACTTGGTCAGAATCTCAAGACCGACAAGAGTCAAAGAGATGATTAGAACACAGTATCGCGCCGTGCGCCAGCGAGAGGGGGTGCATCCTACAGAGTTCATGCAATCACCCTGAACTCAACGCACCCGCGCCGCCACAGGAGATCTATGAGCGCCGCGACTTCCAACGTGTCCGAGCGGATGAAGGATTTCTATTTCGACGATCAGAACTTGGTGGTGCGTTAACCGGTCGCAGACACGGGTTACTACCCAGGCAGCGGGCTTGGACTCATTGTTTTGGTTCTGCTTGTGCTGGTTCTCATGGGCCGGCTTTAGAGATAGAGGTGAAAGAACTTTTGCCAGAAAAGGAGTCGGCATCATGAAGGGATCAACAGAGGTAGTGAAGGGTCGCATCGAGGAAGCGGCGGGCGCGCTGACCGGCAACGACAAACTGCGTGCCAGGGGCCGGACGGATCAGGCCGTAGGTCACGTCAAACAAGCCGCCGAAAAGGGCGTCCGGCAGGCCCAGGAGTCCGCCCGGAAGATCGTGGACAAAGCGAGGAATATCGCGCAAAAGGCCGTCGAAAAAGCCAAAAGAAGGTCTTAGCGGATTGTTGCCGGCAGGTACGGGAGGTTCGTCATGGAACGCAAAAGCAGTGAGAACATTGCGGCAGCTTTGAAACTCCTTGAGGAGGCGGCCAAGCAGAAGAAGGACGAGTTGAGGACGCTCATGTCTGACAAGTACACAAATCTGCGCAGCCTGATCATGGAGGGCGAAGGTAGTCTCATGGAATCGCTGACCGCCGTCAAAGACCACACGCTCGTTGTCAATGGCGTCTGGACCGTGGGCCCGAAGGGCGCGGCTTGGGCCCGAACGTCTACGGTTCCCTGAACAGCGTGCTTCCAGTTTGACCTGCCGCCAGATTGCGACGGGGCTGGAGCGTAAGTGTCCAACCCCTGTCGCGCAGGGTGCTCGCCTTGCCGAAAACAAGGGGACAAGATCGTGAAAAACAATCCTCTGAAACAATTGGAAACATTCGGGCAGTCCATCTGGCTGGACTACATCCGGCGCGATCTGATCGCCAGCGGCAGGCTCCGGCGTCTGATCGAGGAGGATGGACTACGGGGGATGACCTCGAACCCGGCCATCTTCGAGAAGGCGATCGCGGACAGCCACGATTACGACGAGGACATTCGGGCCATGACGCTCAAGGGAAAAGGCGTTGAGGCAATCTACGAAACCCTCAGCCAGCGCGACGTGCAGAGCGCCGCCGACGAGTTCCGGCCTCTCTACGAAAGGACGGACGGCGAAGATGGATATGTCAGCCTGGAGGTCAATCCCCACCTGGCGCACGACACCCACGGGACGACGGAGGAAGCCCGCCGGTTGTGGGCCGCGCTGAACCGGCCCAATGTCTTCATCAAGGTCCCGGCGACGACCGAAGGGTTGCCCGCCATCCGGCAACTCATCCGCGAAGGAATCAACGTCAATGTGACGCTGCTCTTTGGATTGCCTCGTTATCGGCAGGTGGCGGAAGCTTACACTGGTGGCATCGAAGCGCGCACGGCCCAAGGGAGGCCCGTGAAGTATTTAGCCTCGGTGGCCAGCTTCTTTGTAAGCCGCATTGATGCGCTGGTGGATCCGCTGCTGGAAAAACTCATTGCACAAGGCGGCAAGGAGGCAGACCTCGCGAAAAAGGTGCGTGGGCAAGTTGCCATCGCCAGCGCGAAGATGGCCTATCAAATCTACAAAGAGATCTTCGGCAGCGACCGGTTCAGGAAACTGGCGGCTCAGGGCGCTCGTGTCCAGCGGCTGCTCTGGGCCAGCACCGGCACCAAGAACCCGGACTACCGTGACGTGAAATACGTCGAGGCCCTCATCGGACCGGACACGGTCAACACGGCCCCGCTGGAAACCCTTGACGCCTACCGCGACCACGGAGAGCCGAAAGCCCGGCTCGAACAAGAGGTCAAGGAAGCCCGCGGGGTGTTGGAGCAACTGCCGGAACTGGGCATCAGCCTCGACAATGTGACGCGGCAACTTGAGGACGAGGGAGTCGAGAAATTCAACAAGCCGTTCGACAAGCTGATGGAGACCTTGGCGCAAAGGTCGCCACGGCACTGAAGGAAACGATGAGCACACAAACGACGATCAGCAAACCGATTTACAGCCATTTATCTACGGGCGTCGAGGGATTTGACTCCCTGGTGGAGCTGGCCCTGGATCTGCGCTGGTCGTGGAATCATGCTACCGACAACGTATGGCGGCGGCTTGATCCGGTGCTGTGGGACCTGACGCATCACCCGTATGATGTCCTGCAGACCGTCTCCCGGGAGAAGGTCAAGGAACTATTGGCCGATCCGGCATTCCGCAAGGAGATAGATGCCCTGGTGCAGGCCAAGAAGCAGGCGGAGGAGGTGCCCGCGTGGTTTCAGCAACATCATCCAGAGGCGCCCCTGACCTGTGTGGCCTATTTCAGTATGGAATTCATGCTGAGTGAAGCCCTCCCGATCTATTCGGGAGGACTGGGCAATGTCGCCGGCGATCAGCTCAAAGCCGCCAGCGATCTGGGCGTGCCGGTGGTCGGCGTCGGGCTGCTCTACCAGCAGGGCTATTTTCGCCAGGTCCTGGACCAGAACGGCGCCCAACAGGCCCTCTTTCCCTATAACGACCCCGGACAGTTGCCGATCACGCCGTTGCGCCACCCGAACGGCGAGTGGTTGCGATTAGAGGTCGCGTTACCCGGTTACTCGGTCTGGCTGCGCGCCTGGCAGGTCCAGGTCGGTCGAGTGAAGCTGTACCTGTTGGACAGCAATGACGCAGCGAATTACCCTGCGCATCGAGGCATTACCAGCGAGTTGTACGGGGGCGGGCCAGAGTTGCGGCTGAAACAAGAGCTGGTGCTCGGGCTCGGCGGGTGGCGGTTGCTCCGCGCGCTGGGCCTCCGGCCGGAAGTCTGTCACCTGAACGAAGGCCATGCAGCCTTCGCCGTGTTGGAACGCGCCCGGAATTTCATGGAGGAAACAGGCCAGCCCTTTGACGTGTCTCTGTCCGTTACGCGAGCGGGCAATCTGTTCACCACCCACACGGCGGTCGCCGCCGGTTTTGATCGTTTTGCACCGGCCCTCATCGAACAATACCTCGGCGGGTATGCCGGCAAGCTCGGCCTCACGCTCCACGACCTGCTGGCTCTCGGCCGCCAGAATCCGAACGATCCGGGGGAGAGTTTCAACATGGCCTATCTGGCAATCCGCGGAAGCGGTGCCGTCAATGGCGTAAGTCGCTTGCATGGGCAGGTGAGCCGGCACCTCTTTGAGCCCCTCTTTCCGCACTGGCCGGCGGAGGAGGTGCCCATCGGCCACGTCACGAACGGAGTCCACATGCCGACCTGGGACTCCGCGGCGGCCGATGATCTTTGGACGGAGGCCTGTGGCAAGGACCGCTGGCTGGGGACAATGGAAACCCTGGAGCAGGACATTCGCCGCCTCTCCGACGCCAGGCTCTGGCAATTTCGTACCGCCGCCAGCCAGTCTTTTGTGGCCTACGTGCGCGAGCGCTTGTCCAGGCAACTGGCCTCCTCCGGCGCGTCGCCCGAACAGGTGGACGGGGCGAAACATCTCTTTGATCCCAACGCGTTGACGCTGGGCATTGCGCGGCGCTTCGCGTCCTACAAGAGACCCAACCTGCTGCTGCATGATCCGGAGCGACTGCTTCGCCTGTTAACCAATCCTCAGCGCCCGGTGCAACTCGTTCTTGCCGGCAAGGCTCATCCGGCGGACCAGGCGGGGCAGGCCCTGATTCAGGAATGGACGCATTTTATCCGGCGGCCCGAGGCCCGCCGCCATGTGACCTTCCTCAGTGACTACAACATGCTCTTGAGCGAGTACCTCGTGCAGGGGGTAGATGTCTGGATCAATACGCCCCGGCGGCCCTGGGAGGCGTGTGGAACGAGCGGCATGAAGGTGCTCGTCAATGGAGGCATCAATCTCTCGGAATTGGACGGCTGGTGGGCCGAGGCGTACACCCCTGAGGTGGGGTGGGCGTTGGGGGATGGTCAGGAGCATGGCGACGATCCCGCTGGGGACGCAGTCGAAGCCGACGCGCTCTACGACCTGCTCGAGCGGGAGGTGATCCCGGAGTTCTATGCCCGAGACGAGAGCGGCATTCCCGCCGCCTGGGTCAAGCGGATGCGGGAGAGCATGGCGCGGTTGACACCGCGTTTTTCCGCCAACCGCACGGTGCGCGAATACACCGAGCAACATTACCTCCCTGCTGCTACCGCCTACCGTGGGCGCGCTGCGGATAGAGGCGTAGTAGGCAGGCAAGTGGTCGACCGGCAGCACAGTCTGGAGGAGAAATGGGCGACTCTACACTTCGGCGCAGTGAAAGTGGAGACTCGTGGCGAGCAACACGTATTTGAGGTTCAGATCTGTCTCAAGGATCTTGACCCCAAGGCGGTGCGAGTCGAGCTTTACGCCGACGGCGTCATGGGCAGTGCTCCCGTGCGGCAGGAGATGAAGTGCGTTCGCCAACCGGCCGGTGCATCGGGCGACTACGTTTACAGCGCGGCTGTGTCTGCGGCCCGCCCACCAGCGGACTATACGGCGCGAGTGATACCGCACGGCGACGGTGTTGCGATCCCCCTGGAAGACGCACGAATCCTGTGGCAGCGATGATCCGAATGCTTCACACGGATACCAGGTCCACGTGCGCGAAACTGGCTTCGTTCGGATTGCAGAATGACGAAGGAATCATCCATGAAACGAGCTAATCCACGCATCCTGACGATCAATCCCGCACCTCCAAACTCGGCGACCGATGCGCAGAGTCCGCCTGCTTCAGTCACTGATGCTGCGTCGGCTGACCCAGCCATACTCCAGAAGGAGTTGGCCGCACAGAAGGACGACTACCTGCGTCTCGCCGCCGACTTTGACAATTTCCAAAAGCGCACCCGGCGCGATTCCGGCCAACAAGCTGCGATGGAAAGGGAAGCATTCATCCGTGACTTGCTGCCCATTCTCGACAATCTCGAACGCGCCCTGACTTCCGAGCAATCCATTTCTTCCGAGCCGTTGCACCAGGGCGTGACGATGACGCTGCAACAGATGGGCCAGTTGCTCCACCGCCACGGCATCGAGGCCGTCGAGGACATGGGGCGGCCCTTCGATCCCCACCGGCACGAGGCCGTTTCCGTGCGGTACGACCCAGGCCAGCCCGATCAGATCATCCTCGCAGTTGCTCAGCGTGGCTACTGCCGCGGCGACAAGGTCTTTCGTCCGGCCAAGGTCATTGTGAACGATCTGAGCCATTGCCCCGGAGTCAGTCATGTCCGTTGAATTCAAGGACTACTACGAGGTCCTCGGCGTGGCTCGAGACGCGAGCGGCGAGGAAATCAAGAAGGCCTTCCGTAAGCTCGCCCACAAGTATCACCCTGACGTTGCCAAAGATAAGACTACGGCCGAGGCAAAGTTCAAGGAAATCAACGAGGCCAACGAGGTCCTCAGCGACCCGGAGAAACGGCGCAAGTACGATCAACTGGGAGCAAACTGGAACCATCCGGAACGGCAGCCGGCGCCGCCACAGGCCGGATTCGGTGGAGGTCACGCCGATGCTTCGGAATTCCATTTCGACGGCACGGGCTTCAGCGATTTCTTCGAGCAGTTCTTCGGCAGTCGCGGTCGTCCATCCGGTGGTTTCGGCCGAACGCGAGGGGATGGCATGGGAGGTGAGACCGTCGCCCAGCGCGGCCAGGATATCGAGGCGGACATCCTGGTGACGCTGGATGAAATCTTGCACGGTTCGACGCGCACGATCCATCTGCAGCGTGCCGATCCGCGCACCGGGCAATCGGTCCAGCAGACTCTGCGGGTGAAAATCCCACCCGGCGTTCGGGAAGCGCAGCTCATCCGTCTCGCGGGCAAAGGCCAGGAAGGCCTTGGCGGAGGCGACTCGGGAAACCTGTATTTGCGGGTGAAATTCGCCCAGCATCCCGACTTCCGCGTGCGCGGCGCCGACCTGTATTACGATTTGGATCTGGCCCCATGGGAAGCGGTGCTGGGTGCCACCGTCCATATCCCAATTTTGGATGGAACGGTGTCCTTGAAGATCCCGGCGGGCACCATGGCGGAACGGCACTTACGTTTACGCGGGAAAGGTTTGCCCACGAGTGACGGAACGCGGGGCGACCTGTATGCTGTCGTGTCCATCCAGGTCCCGGCGCATCTGACGCCAGGACAGAGAGTCCTGTGGGAACAGTTGGCCACAAAATCGATGTTCAATCCGAGGCAACCCTCATGAGCACACGATGTGTTCCCGACCGCCCCCCACCCCTGGCGATGGAGTTGTTCCAGCCGCAGCCAAACGGCTTGTACAGCCTCGATGCGACTGCACGTCTCGCGGGTGTCCCCCGCCGTTCCATTCTGATCTATTGTCGCGCCGGCCTTGTACGACCTGTCGTTCAACCACCGTATGGGGTGCTGGAATTCACGGAAGAGGCAATCTATGCCATCCGGCGAATCGAGTACTTGCGAACCGTTCACGGCCTCGACTTGGCCTGGCTCAGAACCATGTTCGATCTGCTCGATGAGGTGGAGCGTCTGCGCGCCGAGTTGCGTTTTTTGCGTGACCGTTGAGAAGGCGAACATACGCGAGGCTTATGTCCCATGGCGAAGAAACTCAATCCAGTCTGTGTCTTGGCGATCAACGGCGGCTCGTCGAGCATTAAGTTCGCTCTATACCAGGTGGGCGAGGCGCTGGAACAAAGGCTTCATGGGAAGGTTGACCGCATCGGCCTGAGCGGGACGAATCTCACGTTTCACGACCCGGATGGAAAGCCGCAGGCCAGTCGCAGCCTCGCCGCCGCCGATCACAAATCGGCCGCGAGTTTCCTGATCGATTGGTTCGAAGCGCAGCAGGCCTTCGCTTCGGTCAAGGCCGTAGGACACCGACTGGTGCATGGCATGACGCACTCTGAGCCGGAACAGGTCACGCCAGAGTTGATGGATGAATTGCATCGGATCACGCCGTATGACCCGGATCATTTGCCCCGCGAGATCGAACTGATCGAGGCGTTCCGCCAGCGCCATCCGAAACTACCCCAGGTAGCCTGTTTTGACACGGCGTTTCATCACACCATGCCGCGTGTCGCCAAGTTGCTGCCGATTCCGCGACGCTTCGACACCAAAGGCGTCCAGCGCTACGGTTTTCACGGTTTGTCCTATGCCTATCTGATGGAAGAACTCGCGCGCCTCGGCGACCCGGCGGCAACGACGGGCCGTGTGATCCTCGCGCATCTCGGCAACGGCGCCAGCATGGCCGCCGTGCGCGACGGCAAAAGCATTGACACCAGCATGGGCTTCACGCCCACGGCAGGATTGGTGATGAGCACCCGCTCTGGCGATTTGGACCCGGGACTGGTCAGCTACCTGGCGCGCACCGAACAAATGACCACGACGCGATTTGACCAAATGGTGAACCACGAGTCCGGGCTGCTCGGCGTTTCGGAGATCAGCTCCGATATGCGGGACCTGCTCGCGCGGGAAGCCGACGACGTGCGTGCGGCGGAAGCCGTGGCGCTATTCTGCTATCAGGCTAAGAAATGGATCGGCTCCTTCGCCGCCGCGCTCGGGGGATTGGACACGCTCGTCTTCGCAGGAGGGATCGGCGAAAATGCGCCACTCGTCCGCGTCCGCATCTGTGAGGGGCTGGGCTTCCTCGGCATTGCACTGCATGAGTCGCGCAATGCAGAGACTGCAGATGTGATTTCCACAGACGCCAGCCGGGTGGCGGTCCGCGTCATTCGCACGGACGAAGAACAGATGATCGCACGCTCGGTGTGCCGCGCACTCGGACTTGGCAGGGCCAGTGAAAACCAGAATTCCGAGCATGCGACGAAATACACCTCTCGGCTGGATCCGCCTTCGGCGGGCGGCGTGCCCCCATGGTCCACGGTAGGGTGATACCCCATAGCGAAGCCCCCTCCGCCGGCGTAATACTAGGAGTGTTGGCACCCGTGCAGATCGCGGTGAAACCGATTTCTCAATCACGCTGTCCGCCAGGCGTCAACCGTGAACCAAAACGACACGCAAGAAAGGAACGGACTACCATGCTAAGCAAAGCCAACACACTAAAAGGGTATAAGTTGGACAGCCGTGATGGGGAAATAGGGAAGGTCAGGGAATTCTACTTCGATGACCACCACTGGACGATTCGCTACCTGGTCGCCGACACGGGAAACTGGCTTACGGGCAGGCAGGTGCTGATTTCCCCGTATGCGCTGGTGGCCGTGAATCCAGAAAAACAACACATCGTCATCGATTTAACCAAAAAGCAGATCGAGGACAGTCCCCCCTTGAGCAGGGACAGGCCCGTCTCGCGACGATTCGAGGAGGCCTACTACGGGTATTATGGATGGCCGATGTATTGGGACGGTCCGAACGTGTGGGGCGTTTATCCCTATCTGGTGCGGGACCCCGAAGGATGGGACCAAGCCACGCAAGGGGAGAAAGCGTGGGATCCGCATTTGCGCAGCACGCACGATGTGAGTGGTCATCACATCCAAGCCGCAGACGGCGAGATTGGCCACGTCGAGGATTTTATCATTGATGACGAGACGTGGGCGATTCGTTATCTCATCATCGATACCCGGAACTGGTGGCCGGGAAGAAAGGTCCTGGTTTCCCCGCAGTGGATCGAGCGCGTTAGTTGGGGCGAGAGGAAAGTCTTCGTCAATCTGCCCCGCGAGACCATCAAGCAGTCACCGGAATACACGGACGAGTCTCTGCTAACTCGGGATTATGAGATCGGATTACATGGACACTACAATCGCCAAGGATACTGGGTCGATGAACCGGCTGCCAAGGAGCATTCCTATTGAAAGAAACACAAGACAGGGCTCTGTATGAATACGGATTGCAGCGATGGCTTCCCCGGAGCCCTTTCCGTCTTCCTCGTCCTGCTGTCCGGCTTCGTGGTGGCTGCGGTGCCGCGTACTCGGACTTGGCATGGCCAATGATTGCTGGTCGTCGCGATTATCAAGCTGTCCAAGAAACAATCGTGCCTTCACGATCCGCCTGTGAAGTGAACTGTTAGGCCTGGAAGGAAACCTATGCTGGTCAAACTATCCACTAACAAAACCGTGAGTGAAGCTGCGGTTGCCTTGCAGGCTGCCGTCCAGGCCAATCACTTTGGTGTCATGCAGGTTCACAACCTCAAAGAGACCATGGCGAGGAAGGGGGTGGAGTTCGCCCACGAATGCCTGATCTTCGAGGTCTGTCAGCCGCAACAAGCGAAGAAGGTGCTCGATAAAGACATGAGCGTCTCCACCGCACTGCCATGCCGGATCTCCCTTTATGAGGAGGGCGGCAAAACCATTCTGGCTACTTTGAAGCCAACCACTCTTCTGGCGATGTTCAGCGCGCCGCAACTGAAAGAGGTGGCGCAGGAAGTGGAGGACACGATTGTCAGAATCATGAAGGAAGCGGCATCAGGCTGATCGGCTGGCCTTTGAACTCCCCGATGGTTCGGTTCGTATTCATCATCGCGTCAGGCTGTCTGGACCGCAGCTATGACACCGCTGAACCAGTCAAATGAGACGGAATTGATATGGCCATCGACCCCATCTGCGGCATGACGGTGGACGAAGCGTCCGCGCTGCGTGCCGAGCGTGATGGACAAACGTTCTACTTTTGTGGTGACCACTGTCGGCAGAAGTTTCTGTCAACGCCCGCCGCCGCAAAGCACGACGAGAAGCTGCAGGGCAAAGCCATCTACACGTGCCCGATGCACCCGGAAGTCCAGCAGAACCATCCCGGCGATTGCCCCAAGTGTGGCATGACGCTGGAACCGAAGACGGTGACAGCGGGTACGGACGACGAGATAAACGCCGAGCGGCGCGACATGACGAAGCGCTTCTGGATCGGCGCCGCACTGACGTTGCCGGTGTTTGTCCTGGCGATGGCTCACTTGATCCCGGCACTGGCCAGGCAGTCCTGGGTAGATAGCCACGCCTCACGCTGGATGCAATTTGCACTCACCACACCTGTGGTCTGGTGGGCAGGCTGGCCACTTTTCCACCGGGGCTGGCGCTCCGTCATGACGCGTCACTTGAACATGTTCACGCTGATCGCCCTCGGCGTGGGCGCAGCATTCGTCTTTAGCGCCGTGGCGATGCTCCTGCCCGACCTATTCCCACACCCGATGCAACACGAGGGCAAGGTCGCCATCTACTTTGAGGCCGCCGCAGCGATCGTTGTGCTGGTGCTCCTCGGTCAGGTGCTCGAACTCCGGGCCCGCAGCCGCACAGGCAGCGCCATCAAAGCGTTGCTAAACCTCGCACCGCCCACGGCGCGACAAGTCGCACCGGGGGGCGATCAGGAAGTTCCGCTCGACCAAGTGAAGGGCGGCGACTGGTTGCGCGTGGTTCCAGGTGACAGGGTGCCCGTGGATGGCACGGTGGTCGAAGGTCACTCCAGCGTGGAAGAGTCCATGATCACCGGCGAACCGCTCCCGGTGGAAAAGACCGTCGGCGACCAAGTGACGGGCGGCACTGTCAATGGTCCCGGCAGTTTCGTCATGCGCGCCGAGCGAGTCGGCAGCGACACGTTGCTCGGGCAGATCGTGAACATGGTTGCCGAAGCCCAGCGCAGCCGCGCGCCCATTCAGGGTATCGCCGACCAGGTCGCGGGCCTCTTCGTGCCGGCGGTGCTGGTGGTCTCAGTGCTCGCCTTCGTCCTCTGGATGTCGCTTGGGCCGGAGCCGAGGCTCGCGCACGCCATCGTCAACGCCGTCGCGGTCCTCATCATCGCCTGCCCGTGCGCCCTTGGCTTGGCCACTCCTATGTCCATCATGGTCGGCGTCGGACGCGGGGCGCAGGAAGGCGTGCTCGTGAAGAACGCCGAGGCGCTCGAACGGTTGGAGAAAGTCACCACGCTCGTCGTGGACAAGACGGGCACGCTCACGGAGGGCAAACCCAAGCTTATGGATGTCCTGCCCACCGGCGGTTTCGACGCGAAAAAGTTCTTGTGTCTCGCCGCCTCCCTGGAGCAGAACAGCGAACACCCGCTCGCCACCGCGATTGTGCAGGGTGCGAAGGAACAAGGTATCGTTTTCGAGGCCGTGAAGGACTTTCGTTCGGTGACGGCGGGTGGTGTTCTCGGCACGGTCGCTGATCGTGCGGTGATCATCGGCAAACCGGATTTCCTGCGAACGGAAAAGATCACCGGCTTGGAGCCGCTCGAAGCCTCGGCCCTGAGACTTCAAGAAGAGGGCAAGACCGCCGTGTTTGTCGCCATCGATGGCAAGCCAGGCGGAATCCTCGCCGTCGCCGACCCGATAAAACCTACCACGACGGAAGCAATCCATGATCTTCACATGCTCGGGCTAAAGCTCGTCATGCTCACGGGTGACAACCGCCGTTCCGCCGCCGCGGTGGCCAGGCAACTCGGCCTTGATGCGGTGGAAGCGGAGATCGAACCCGCCGGAAAAGTCGCCCATGTCAAGAAGCTGCGCGCGGCAGGTAAACATGTGGCGATGGCCGGCGACGGCATTAACGACGCACCGGCGCTCAGCGAAGCTGACGTCGGCATTGCCATGGGCACCGGCACCGACGTGGCCATGCAAAGCGCGGGCATCACCCTCGTGAGAGGCGACCTCCGCGGCATTGCTAAGGCCATCCGCCTCAGTCGCGCCACCATGCGGAACATCCGGCAGAATCTGTTCTTCGCCTTTCTCTATAACGCCCTGGGTATCCCGGTGGCGGCGGGAGTGCTTTACCCGTGCTTCGGCTTGCTGCTCAGCCCGGTCATTGCCGGCACCGCGATGAGCCTGAGTTCCGTCTCGGTCATCAGCAACGCCTTGCGGCTGCGGAAAGTGAGATTGTGATTCTGTTGCGAAACATGAAAAGAAAGACGCTCACTCCGGAACTGCTACGCCGGATGGACGCCTATTGGCGTGCCGCCAACTATCTGTCGGGCGGCGGCCAGGCGGGTTGCGGTCCGCGTCATTCGCACGGACGAAGAACGCATGCTAGCCAAGATGGTGTGCCGCGTTCTCGGCCTCCCGGGTGGAAAGGAAATGCGCCATGAAGACGAAGAGGACTTACCTCAGGGACAGACCGCAATGATGATGGCCGTTGGTAAAAGGAATGCGATCATGAAGATGAACAAGAAGAATGCAACGGATAAACCATTGTCAACCGAACTGCTTTCCAAGATGGACGCCTACTGGCGGGCCGCCAACTATCTGTCGGTCGGCCAGATCTATCTTTACGACAATCCGCTGCTGAAGCGGCCGCTGTCACTCGCGGATGTGAAGCACATGCTGCTGGGACATTGGGGCACGACCCCAGGGCAGAACTTCATTTACGTGCATCTGAACCGGGTCATCAAGAAATACGACCTCGACATGATTTACGTCTCCGGCCCCGGGCACGGTGGCCCGGCCGTCGTGGGCAACACCTACCTCGAGGGCACGTACAGCGAGATCTATCCCAACATCAGCCAGGATGAGGCCGGACTGCGGAAGCTCTTTATTCAGTTTTCGTTTCCCGGAGGAATTCCCAGCCACGCATCGCCGGAGTGTCCGGGCTCGATCCACGAGGGCGGCGAGCTGGGCTATTCGCTCAGCCATTCGTTCGGGGCGGTGTTCGACAATCCCGATCTGATCGTCGCCTGCGTGGTCGGCGACGGCGAGGCGGAGACAGGTCCGCTGGCCACGGCGTGGCATTCCAACAAGTTTCTCAACCCGATTACCGACGGAGCCGTGCTGCCGATCCTGCACCTCAATGGCTACAAGATCAGCAACCCGACCATTCTGGCCCGCATCGAGCACGAGGAATTGGAGCAATTTCTACGAGGCTGCGGCTGGACGCCCTACTTCGTGGAAGGCGATGAGCCGGAAAAGATGCATGAACTCATGGCCACCACCTTGGACAAAACCATCGAGGATATCCAGCAAATCCAAAGCAATGCACGGAGCAAGAACGACACCACTCGGCCGCGCTGGCCGATGATCGTCCTCAAATCACCCAAGGGTTGGACGGGGCCGAAGAGGGTCGATGGCCTGCAGGTTGAAGGCACGTTCCGTTCGCATCAGGTGCCGCTCTCCGACCCGGCCACCCATCCCGAACATTTCAAGCTGTTGGAAGACTGGCTCAGGAGCTACCGGCCGGAGGAACTCTTCGATGAGCAGGGCCGCCTGAAACCGGAGTTGGCCGAACTGGCGCCAAAGGGCGACCGACGCATGGGCGCCAATCCCCACGCCAACGGCGGCATTCTGCTCCGCGACCTGCGGATGCCGGATTTCCGCGACTATGCGGAGGACGTGCCCGCGCCAGGGGTGCGCGGGATCGGCGACACCCATGTGCTCGGGCCTTTCCTTCGGGACGTGGCGAAGCTGAACAGCGAGCAGCGGAATTTCCGGGTCTTTGGTCCCGACGAGACGCTTTCCAACGGCCTGGAAGCCCTCTTTGAAGTGACCCGACGCCAGTGGGACGCCGCGACCTTGCCGAACGACGAATTCCTCGCGCCCTCCGGGCGCGTGCTGGACTCGATGCTCAGCGAGCACCAATGCGAGGGCTGGCTCGAGGGCTACCTGCTCACCGGGCGGCACGGACTCTTCAATTGCTACGAGGCGTTCATCCACATCGTCGATTCGATGTTCAACCAGCACGCCAAGTGGCTGAAGGTCACGGCGCACTTGCCGTGGCGGCGGAAGATCGCCTCGCTGAACTACCTGCTGGCCTCGCATGTCTGGCGCCAGGACCATAACGGCTTCACCCACCAGGACCCTGGTTTCGTCGACCACGTCATGAACAAGAAGGCCGAGGTCGTGCGGGTTTACTTTCCGCCGGATGCAAACTGCCTGCTATCGGTGATGGACCACTGCCTGCGCAGCCGCCATTACGTCAACCTCGTGATCGCGGGCAAGCATCCGGCGCCGCAGTGGCTGACGATGGACGCCGCCGTCAAGCACTGCACCGAGGGCATCGGCATCTGGCCGTGGGCCAGCAACGACCAGAGCGTTGCACCCGACGTGGTCATGGCCTGCTGCGGCGACGTGCCCACCCTGGAGACGCTCGCCGCCGTCTCCATCCTGCGCGAGCATCTGCCCGACCTGAAAATCCGGGTGGTCAACGTCGTCGACCTCATGAAGCTGCAGCCGCAAACCGAGCACCCGCACGGGCTCTCCGACATGGATTTCGACGAGCTCTTCACCAAGGACAAGCCGGTCATCTTCG